>ENA-OQVM01000069-OQVM01000069.1-marine-metagenome-genome-assembly--contig:-NODE-69-length-149748-cov-6.653173_pt1 | contig 149748 bp, 137 predicted proteins | sample MGYA00237776_ERZ505498 | MGnify/ENA primary metagenome ERZ505498 (study PRJEB26159, sample SAMN06265151) | marine metagenome | isolation source: Helgoland LTER site | place: Germany:Helgoland, sampling...
CGCGGGGTGGAGCAGCCCGGTAGCTCGTCAGGCTCATAACCTGAAGGTCGCAGGTTCAAATCCTGCCCCCGCAACCATCGTTATTTGCACCCCCTCGCTTTCGGCTTGGGGGTGTTCGTGTTTTAGCTCTGTACCTAACTCTGGTAGGACCGTGAGCTCACCATAGCGTTTGATTTTCAACTCTTGATTTTTCAAGAACTAACTTCACCCGCTCGGTTCACTAGCGGATGGCAGTGCTTGCCTTGGCCAAATTTTCGCGATTATTCGAGGCGTGAAAACATTTGATGGTGTAGGTTTCCGATATACCAAGAAAGCCTGACAGCTTTATTTTTCACATTCGTTTCCGCTAGAGTTTGAAGCCATGCTTTCGGACATATTGGCTAAAGGACATACGGTCTGTATTCGAAGTTTGGCGAGCCTTGTCAAGCGACCAGCCATAGTCTTCTACAAGGCCGAATCTGTCTTCTTGGCGCTGATTTTTATATGAGTTTTTTTTCTGGCGTCGCCGGTCATATTCAGTGATCTCGTCCGCCAAAGGTGATGCGTCATATCTATTTTTATGCACCATAACCCTTGCTGGTAATCGGACGCTGATGGGGGGGGCATCTTCAGCGTAGCCCAGGCATAAACCGGCAAAGGGAAAGACGCTATCAGGTAGGGCGCAGAATTCTGAGAGGCTTTCAGTGATTTCACGCACTGCACTGACCGGACAGCAGCCCAGCCCTTCTGCTTCAGCGGCAATTATAAAATTCTGCAAAACAATCGCAGTGTCCGCTACAGCATTTACAAGCGCATCCACCGGATCATGTGCAAAGCTGGTATTATGGAATTCACAAATATCCCGAATACGCCGACTGTCCCCACAAAACAAAAGAAATACTGGTGCTGAGGAAATCCATGGCATTGATGGAATGCTACGCTGGATAAAGTCCCGTGCGACCGGCTCTTCTAGGTGGATGATCGCAGTTTGCTGCAGGTCAGATTTGCTGGGTGCTGATAGGGCGCAAGCATATAAAAGCTGCAGGGTTTCTTCGGTAATCGTAGTGTTTTTGAAGCGACGGTGAGAGCGGTGTTCAAGCTGCGTTGCATGGGTTCCAATTGACAAACGGTCTATGCCAATGTTGCTCGGCTCGGCAAATCGTTCACGAATGAGATCAGATATTTTTCGTGTTTCTTTTTCTGCCACCTCGACTATCCTTCTTTTGGTTGGAGTCTATATCTATAGTTCAATTAACAGGACTGCTTACAATGCTAAAAGAATTGTCATAAGTCCAATTTTGCAAACTGTGCGGCCACATGAATCTGGTTAGCGTACCATTAGGTTTTACCAACGAATACAAGATCATTAAATCTGATGTAATAACGTGGGGGATAAATATATGCGGCTGACACTTGCAACCTGGGATCATGACAGATGTATGCCACTGCATGAGGGGCGGGTTTCTATCCCTGGAGTAGAATTTGAAAGTCACATTTTGCCAACTGGCAAACTCTTTCCGATCGCTGTTCAAGAGGCGCGTTTCGACATCACGGAGCTATCGATCTCAAGCTATATTTTGCAAGTATCGCGCGGCGAGAGTGCTTACACCGCAATACCGGCCTTTGTTAGCCGATCGTTCCGTCATAATGGATTTTATGCGCGCGCTGGAAGTGGTGTTGAAACACTTGCAGATTTGGCAGGGAAACGCATCGGTGTGCCAGAGTACCAAATGACTGCTGCGTTATGGATGCGTGGCCTGCTATCTGATGAATACGGGGTTAGCCCGGCCGGCATCCATTGGCGCACAGGTGCGCTAGATACCGGGGTACGGCATGAGCGATTATCACTTGACCTGCCCGAAGGTATGGTTGTCGAGCCAATCAGGGATGGGGAAACGCTGCAGGATCTCTTGCTTCGTGGTGATATAGATGCGTTGCTTGCGCCCAACCCTCCCAAAGCTTTCCTTGACGGCAATCCCGAGATTGTTCGTATCGTCAAAGATTTTGGCTCAGCTGAACGGGCATATCATAAAAAAACAGGTTTTTTCCCAATCATGCACCTCATTGCTGTGCGCAAGTCACTGGTTGATGAAAACCCTGATCTTCCGGTTGCGTTATTGGGCGCATTTACCGAGGCGCGTGATATTGCAATGCAAGATCTGCGTGAGGTCTGGCTTGGATCTGCCAACAGGCTGTCCCTGCCTTGGCTGAACGAAGCGATGGAGACAACTATGTCTGCGATGGGCTCGGATTATTGGCCATATGGCTATGCGCAAAACCAAAAAGAACTAGAGGCTGCCTGCAGATACTCAATTGAGCAATATTTAGCTGCCCGCCTTGTTGCGCCCGAAGAATTGTTTCCAGCCTGTGTGATCGACGTAGTTTAACCAGTTATGCGTGGCTTTGCTGTTATGCAACACTGGCTCATTGCCCGTATTTTGATAAACCTACAGGCATAAACAGTCAAAATATCACGGTGTAACCAAGGTGCAACGAACGGCGGTTGCGAGTTCCGCAACAGCCTCATACCCAAGAACTAACTGTAGGGTCTTGAGTAAATTCTGCCCCCGCAACGACCTCATACCCAAGAACTAATTTTAGGGTCTTGAGTAAATGCGGCCCCCGCGACCCAAGACTATCATTTTACAACAGATATCTAGCCGCCTCAGATATGAGGTGGCTTTTTTTGTGGGCCAAATGATTGCCGCGTTTAACTCTATTTTCAAACTGCAATTATCGGTGGTTTTGGGCACCGGCAGTCGTTGTTGTTCGTGCATCCTAGACTTTGGCTTGAAGGGGGGCCGTTTTTATTAAATTTCAACCACCATCCCGTCATGGCCAGGGTCGGCAGCGCCTTGCCATTTTCCTCCCACTAAATTCATGCCATGAACAGCACCAAATCCAAACCCGTATGGACTACGTATGACCTGATATCCCATTTGTTCAAGCGGACGGGTCACATGGCGAGAGATGCGGTTGCTAACATCAATAAGGTTGCTGGTTGATGAGAAACGGGGTGCAGAAACAGCCTCAACCATACTCATATCAAAATCAATTACATTTAAGATGGCTTGTAGGACGCCCATTGCGATTTGCGTGCCACCAGGTGCGCCGATTACCATACAAGGCTGTCCATCTCGGAAGAGAATAGAGGGGCAAATTGATGAGAACCGTCCCTTGCCTGGAGAAATAGACCCGGCCCGTCCCGGCCTTGGATCAAAAACACCCATACATCCATTGTACATGAAGCCTAACCCAGGCGTTATCACTCCTGAGGGCATGCCCAAAGAGTGGGTCATCGAAACCGCGTTTCCATCTGTGTCGACCACCGATATATGAGTTGTGTCTTTTGCCTCTGCAAAAGATGTTAGCCTTTGCACATCTGTAAAGTCGCCATTTTTTATCGCATGCGCCTGTTCCTCCGCGTAAGTTTTGCTCGTGAGATGGGCAAGGGGAACATCTATAAAATTTGGGTCGCCAACAAGGTTATCCTTATCATTGGTGGCACGTTTCATTGTTTCGCAGACTACGCGAATATATTCGGACGTATTATGGCCCATGCTACGTAAATCAAAATTTTCCAAAATGTTCAACATCTCCACAAGCATAATGCCACCACCAGGTGGGTTGTTAGTCGAGAGGTCATATCCACGATAGTTTCCCCATAAAGGCTTCGATCGCGTAGTATTGTAATTCTTAAGATCCTCAAGTGACAAAAGAGCGCCATTAGCGGACATATCCTTAGCAATTTCTTGAGCAATCTCCCCCGTGTAGAAAGTATCAGCACCGCTGTCAGCGATCCGCATAAGCGTTGATGCTAAGTCTTCGTTCACAACCTTTGCGCCTACTTGTTTGGGTCTACCATGTTCGTCACAGTAAAGGGATTTTCCGCTTCTTGAAAATTCAATGCGTTCAGGGTTTGGGATACGGCCAAGGTGATCGCGCATTGACCACCAGTAATGGACATGTGGGCGCACCACCCAACCATTGCTGGCATAGTTGATTGCCGGTTTAATAATGGTCTTCCATTCCAGCCGTCCATAATCTTGATGTGCTTCATAATATGCCTTGAGGCTACCCGGCACTGTTATAGATTGGTAGCCGATCTCATTTACTCGGCCTTTCAAAATAAAACCAAATCCATCACGGGTTTCGCCCTCAATTAGGTCCTCCCACATGGAGGCGGTTGCCGCAATTGGCGCCCGTCCGTGAAAATCAATGCATTCGTGAGTATTGTTTGCTGGCAAATAGAGCTGCATGCTCCCAAAGCCAGCGATGCCACACATTAAAGGGTCAACGACACCTTGCACAAAGGCACACGCGACTGCTGCATCAACGGCGTTGCCGCCTAGTGCAAACATATCCGCGGCCGCGTCGACAGCTTCTGGTTGCGGCGCTGAAATCATTCCCCGTTTCATCTAGACCTCCCTCATGGTCCACCATCAATAGCCAGATGCTTTAGTATCACAGCAAGGAGCAATCTCCGCCAACATGGTGACATTGTTTGAAGATACAAAGCAAGCAAGGCGGCACTTCGTCAGCTGGTCGAAGGATTGCCCAAGGCTATTGGACGTTTTTTCATAAAAATGTACGCGCAGCGACCGGCGCACCCGACGATTTGATGCTGGCATGTGGCGTTGCTATCGGCTTTGAAGATACTGAGTCTCCCAATCAACCGAGTGCATTCGGCGCGGGCGTCCATTGATAAGTTTGCCACCTTAATTGACCAAAGGATTGGTTGGGTGGCTGTTAAATAGCTAATTAAATCACTACATAATTAAGGTGCAAGTAACGGCGGTTGCCTGCCCCCGCAACCAAACACCAAATTATAAAATTTACAGGCGTATACCTTAGGGTGTGCGCCTTTTTTGCGTTCTAAGGCTTATTCTTAGATTCGTGGTAGACAATATGGTGGCTGAACAGTTTGAGCGCTTTAATTGGCACGCCTTTAGTCATTTTGGTGTGCCTGCTACCCAGATTGGAGCTGAACTAGCTTCCAAGATCATACAGACCTTTCTCAAACATAGTTGCTTGATCGAAATTGCGCGGGAAATTGATAAGGAATATGCTGCGGAAGAATAGCTGGGAGCGGTCAATGATTGTTTGGTTATTTTAATTCATTGGCCGATGAGTGACACATGGAGATGGACACTAATCTATGCGAAAATCGTCAGATAGTTTGTTTTTAATGACGTCTAACCTCTCCAAGATCAACTGATTGTTCTGACCTTGGCCTGATGCGATTTTCAATAAACTTTCCACATGTGCAGCATATTCTGTACTTTGTTTATTAGAATCTTGCAGTCTAAGGTGAACATTTCGCAGAATAGCTGATAACACAGGTGAACTCTTCTGTAGCTCGAGAAGATAATCTTTTGATATTTCTAGAACCTTGACGCCAGCGTCGCCCGATTTGGCCATAACTGAACGCTTTTTATCCAACAAAAGGGATGCTTCACCAAAAATTTCAGATTTCCCTATTGTGTTTAATTTAAGACCCCTTGGGCTGAAAATATTCACACTACCTTCAATAATGAAATAGCAATGAAACGACGGCGTTTCAAAATCATAAATGACCTGACCGGCAGCCCATGTTCTGGTTGGAAATTCTTCTTCGGAAGGTGACAAATCAAAGATCCTGCGATTAACAATCAATAACGATTAAAAAAATAATATTATGAGCTGAATATTAAGAGATTAAGATAATTTAACACAAGAAAAGTTAAGCATAAAAACTGCCCATATCAACACCTAATCTACTATATCACTAATTCATAAATCACTCAGCGCCTTTGGGCCGCTTATTATATGCTGGCTCATATATAGCTTTTAAGTGATGTGATACAGTGTGACGCCTTTGGTTGTGAGGCTGTTTGGTATTGTATGCGGCGCAGATGGTTATGGGCTGGGGCCCTTGCCCCCTCACGGAAACTTGATCTGCCTGTTATAAGACGCAGACAGTTTCTGTTTGGATTTTCTGGCATTTTCGGTAGGGTTGAATAATGTGGACCGTATTTACCGTTACAGTGGCACTTTTGGTCCCGTTAAAAATCTCAAAGGAACAAACAGATGAACACGCTTATTAGTCGCTTTACTATCCCTAAAGACCGGTTTTCAGGCGCCGTCCTTGTGACAGGAGCAAGCGGTTGCATAGGCGCTTGGGTTGTGGCGAGCCTCACTGCTTCTGGCGTAGAGGTGATTGCATCGGACCTGTCTGTGGATAGGCGGCGGGCAAGCCTTGTCATGGGCGCTGATGCGGCGGCCGATGTTATCTGGGAATGCTGCGATGTAACAGATTTTGACTCAGTTCATGCGCTGGCTAAAAAACATGATTTGCAAGCCATTATCCATCTTGCTGGTTTACAAGTTCCATTCTGTGCTGCCAATCCAGCTCTGGGCGCGCGCGTGAATGTTGAGGGAACCATTAACGTTCTGCAGACAGCACGAGAATTAGGCCTGAAACGCGTTGTCTATGCATCGTCAGTTGCAGCTCATGGATTGCCACCGGGCGGCGACTTCTCAGAAACACTTTATGGCGTTTACAAAGTTGCCAATGAGCATTCTGCCTTTGTTTATTGGAAAGACTGGCAGGTGCCGTCTGTTGGGCTCCGGCCCAATGTTGTTTATGGATTAGGGCGCGATCAGGGGATGAGTTCTAAAAATACTGCCGCTATCGAAGCAGCGGTGAGCGGTACGTCTTTTGATATACCGTATCGCGGCAATTATAGCTGGCTTTATGCAGGCGAGGCTGCGGCGGCGTTTATTGCAGCTGTTAGTCAGGATGGGACAGGCGCGCCTGTTTTCGACTTAAATGGCAGTTGTGAGACGATAGAGGCTGGTCTTGAAATTTTGAAACAACTTGCACCGCAGGCCGAGATAAGCTGTTCGGGAGGTGAGTTTCCGTTTCCAGCAGATTTAGATGACGGACCCTTGCGTGCCTATCTGCCTGATTACCCCTCTATCAGCGTAGAAGAGGGGATAACAGCAACCTATACAGCCCTCTCAGCAACTGATGCCACCGATTAGGACCCTGATGTAACGGCTCGCTATTATTGTGAGTAGCTTCGCGTTGAGAGGGTGCTTGCCCGAAACAGGATAATCAGGGCTGTTGCCATAAAGCAGATCAGACCGGCGGTGAAGAATATCGGCCCATAGGTCATGATTGCGTCTCGTGCTTCTCCAGCACCATAGGCTGCGATAGCTGCGCCTATCTGGTGGGAGGCAAAAATCCATCCAAAAATAACAGGCCCTTTGACTGGCCCGAAGAATTTTCCCGTGAGCCGTACTGTCGGGGGAACCGTTGCAATAAAATCCAGACCGAAGAAAATTGCCCAAAGTGATAGAGCAAAAACATCAAGCTCGCTATACGGAAGATAGAGAAGAGATAGGCCGCGAAATCCGTAATAGAAAGCAAGCAACTTATAATTATCATACCTATCAGACAGCCAGCCTGAACTCATTGTGCCAATGAAATTAAAAATACCCATCACTGCAAGATATGATGAGGCTACAACTATGCCAATATTATTATCAGAGCAAAATGGAATGAAGTGCTGTGAGATCAGACCATTGGACGTCAGCCCGCAGATAAAAAATGTTATCGCAAGAACCCAGAAAGCCGGATGCTTTATCGCCTCTATCAGGCAAGATATGCTGGTCAGGAAGGGATTATCTTTTGATGAGTTAGGCGGCATAAACAGCTCATCCGAGCCATAGGGGGGAACATCCAAATCTGATGGCCAGTTTTTACCAAACAGAAAGAAAAGCACGGCACATAAACAGGCCCCGATGAGAATAGGAAGAATTGAAAACTGCCATTCGAAACGGGTCGTAAGCCAGGCTGTTATGGGCACAAATGCTAATTGACCTGCAGCAAAAGCTGATGTGAGTATCCCGACAACAAGACCCCGCCTTGTCTCGAACCATCTTGTTGCAACAGTCGCCGCAAGCCCTAGCCCAAGGATGCCAGAGGCTATGCCAAGACATACGCCGATACTGAAATACAGATGCCATGTCTGGGTTGCATTCACCGTAAGGATGAGGCCCAAGATAATGAGTGTGCAGGATGTAACAGCAACCTTCGTAATCCCAAGCCTCAGCATTAACGCGCCGCCAAATGGCGCAAACAAGGCAAGGATGAGAAACATTACGCCAATCGCAGTGGTGACATCAGAAATCTGCCATCCAAAAGAAGTTGTCATTGGCAGAATAAGAACTTGAGGGATGCTCAACGCAGCTGAGGTAAAGGTAATCGTAATAAAAGCCAGAAAGGCCATCACCCATCCGTAATATATATTATGACGATCCAGAAAATTCTTTAACGGAAGTGCAAACATCTACTGCTAATCCTAACGACCTTAACATTGCTATATGCGCGTCGGTTAGAATAGTATTGAGATAGAGAGTTTCGTCAATCCTATTCACCGCAATAGAGGCAAGGCCTCATCCTTAAGAGTAGGGTTAAGAAGAGGGGGGTGCAGGCATATGCTGAAGGACGAGCCGTTAATGGAACAGTCACAAAAACCTTATCATGAGATTATCTGCACAAGTTGCCACGCAAAAAAGTCAGCTGTTAAAACCTATTTTGATGATGCGGGCGAAGAATGGCAATCAGTGTGCTTTACCTGCGGTGAAGTTATCTATCATTTACACCATCACGAAACGCGCTCAAAATTACGCCATAAATGTATGGTGCGGTTTATCCTTGGCTAAATGGGCGGGGTGAGCAAGAGGAGACCAGATGAGCAAGCATGTTTTTACAAAACCGTTTACCCAGCAAGAATCAATTCCAGAAGCTGGCATTGAACGCGCTGTGGAGATTATGAGAAGTGGTAGGCTCCACCGCTATAATCTTGCAGGCGATGAGGCAAGCGAGGCTAGTTGCCTTGAGAGGGAATATGCGATCTGGCAGGGTGCTGATTATTGTCTGGCCTGTAGCTCTGGCGGCTATGCTATCCAACTGGCATTGCGTGTATGCGGTGTTGTGCCGGGTGACAAGGTTCTGGCAAACGCCTACACGCTAGCCCCTGTCCCGGGCGCTATCCATAATGTGGGCGCTGTCCCAGTGCTGGTAGATATTGACGAGAATTACCATATAGATTGTGATGACCTAGACGCCAAAGCAAAGGTGAGTGGCGCAAAGGTTCTCCTTTTGTCTCATATGCGCGGCCATATTGCCGATATGGACCGTGTGGTAGAAATTTGTAACGCCTATAATATCTGCCTTATTGAAGATTGCGCTCATACGATGGGCGCCAAATGGCGCGGGATTAGGTCCGGTAACTTTGGCACTGTTGCAACTTTTTCAACCCAGACATACAAGCATATGAATTCTGGTGAAGGCGGATTCCTGACAACAAATGATCCTGAAATAGCCGCGCGTGCTGTTGTTTCGTCAGGCTCCTATATGCTGTATGGCCGTCATGGCGCAATTCCAGCAGAGGAGGTGTTTCAGAAAATCCGGCTTCATTCACCTAACTATTCAGGCAGGATGGACCAGATGCGGGCGGCTATGTTGCGGGCACAATTGCCAGAAATAGAAAAGAATCTGGCGCGCTGGAATCTGCTCTATGATAAATTACATGCACGATTATCGTCTATGGAAGGCGTGACTATTCCGCGGCGTAAGCAAGCTGAAGAATATGTTGGCTCTTCCATTCAGTTTCGTGCTGAGGTGGTTGCAAAACAAAGCATACCTGCCTTTGTTACCGCCTGTGCAGCGCGCGGTGTAGAGCTTAAATGGTTTGGCGATGACGAGCCAAAAGCGTTCACAAGCCGTTATGATAGCTGGCGTTATATTGATGATATTCCGGTTCTGCCCACTACGTTGAAGGTGCTGGAGAAGACACTTGATATGCGTGTGCCACTGACATTCACGGAAGCTGATTGCGCGCTTATCGCAGATATTATCGAAGATGAAATGAAACAGTTTACGCAGTGATAAGGCGAAAACAAAATCATGGTGCAAGGGTAGTCTTGTTATTACTGACGCTAGGTTACATAAACCGCGCAGGGTCAAAAGCAGAGGTATCACTATTGCTGACCCTACCATCAATCATATCAGCAATCATGCGGCCTGATTTTGGCCCCGATGTTAACCCGATATGCTGATGGCCAAAGGCTGTATAGATACCGCTCTGTGCAATCTGGCCAATCAGCGGCAGGCTATCTGTCGTAGAGGGACGAAACCCCATCCATTCTTCGGTGCCGTCATAATGCAGCTCGGGGAAGGCATCCTTAACAAAGGATTTTATCAGCGCAATTGGTCTTTTTGACGGGCCATACTCAATGCCGCCTAACTCCACTGTTCCGGCACAGCGCAGGTTCCCTCCCATGGGGGTGATGCCAAATTTCCCTGCGGCGAGCATCGGATTTTTTGGTAATATCGATGCATTTTTATAAACAACATGATAGCCGCGCTCAGCCTCTAGCGGAACAGACAAGCCAAGGCGCTTCATGAGCGGCTTTGACCAAATGCCTGATGTCACAACAGCATTGTCACATTCAAACTCACCCTGGTCAGTGTGAATGGCTGTTATTTTGCCATTAGATTTTTTAAAATCCTGGACCTCTGCTTGAATGAAGGTTCCGCCGCCATGGACAAAATAGGCGCATAGTTCTTTGACATATTGTCCAGGATTTAGAATGTGACCCTGCCCTTCCAGAACAGCCATACATTGCATTGTCGGACCCAGAATTGGCTCTTCTTCTGCAACCTGCGCGCCGGTTAGGATGGTTGGCACAAGCCCCACCTCTCGGCGTAATGCCCAGCTATAAGCGTCTTGTTCAAAACCTGCTTGTGAGCGGTAGACATAGCTGATTTTGCTATCCACTACCCACTGCGCGACAGGCGTGCCGCTGCTCAAGGCTTTATGCTGGTCTACAGCATCAGACAAAAGAGGCATCAGGTGCGAGACTGTCTGGCGCGCCTTGGCATCGGTTGCTTGTGATAGAAACTTTGCTAACCACGGAACAAGACGCGGCATATAACCCCATTTCAGAGAAAAGGTGCTTTTGGGATTAAATAGAAGAGAGGGTAGATTGCCCCAGAGAGCGGGTGTTGTCATGGGCACGACCGCCCATTGTGCAATTAAGCCAGCATTACCGTAAGACGCGCCCATACCCGGCTCGCCCCTATCCATCAGAATGACCTGATAGCCATATCGTTGCAACCAGATAGCGGTTGATACGCCGCAGATGCCAGCACCGATAACAATAATTTTTGGCTGTGCCATAAGGCGGCGCTCCCATGGATTATGCTAACCTAGCATTTTCCTTGCTATATTATAACAAACATATCTGGCCCTATAATAGACCGGTTGCGATAAGCCGTCCGCCCATTAGTAAGAAAGCCGTCAGCACAAAAGTACGGAATAACTCATGCGATACATAACGCCGTAGGATCTCTCCTACCCGAAAGCCACACATCACCACAAAAAGCCCAACAAGTGACTGCAAAAGTGTTTCGCTGGTGACAACACCAGAAATGATGAGCCCGATAGTAAGGGGGATGCAGCCGGCAAGAAACAGAAACCCTGTTGCGCCAATAAATTCCTCTTTGGGTGTATTTCGAGCCAGAAGGTACATCGCAACAGGCGGCGACCAAATAGAACTTAGCCCGCCCAAGATGCCTGAAAATAGGCCAACACCTACCTGCCATCCAAGCGCATCAGAAATCGGAAGCGGGATGCGGAACAACAAATTGACGGAGAAGGCCACCATGGCACAGCCAATGGCAACCGTTAGCATGGCGGTAGGAAAAGACGTGATGAATAATGACGTAACAAAGATGCTAGTCATAATGGCCGCGGCAAACCATTTATATTTTATCGCTATTTGCCGCCTATTTTCAGACCGGTTGAACTGGACGAAGTTTGTGAAAACAATCGGCAAAATCATCAGTGATATAGCAGTTGTTGGCTCCATGATAAGGGTCAGAAACGCCATCGCAGCAGCAGGAAGACCAATACCCAGAAACCCCTTAATGAGAGCCGCTATGAAAAAAATACCCGCAACAAGAACCATTTCTGCCGGCTCAATGCCTGCCGGCAGAAAGGTTTCATAAAACACATCCATTATTACGTTTCCTGATACACCAGACCAAACAGCTTTAATCGTTGAACTTTACCAGATGGCCCTTTTGGCAGGTCATCAAGAATATGAATATTATCGGGACATTTGAACTTACCAAGCCGGTCCCGGCAATGATCAAGAAGAGCTGAAACATCAGCCGCCTTTCCGGGCTTAAAGCGAATACATGCCTCAACCCTTTGGCCATAATTCTCGCACGGCACAGCAAAGGCTGCTGCTTCTAGAATAACATCATGCTCTAGCAGCACTTCATCAATTTCACGCGGTGCAATATTCTCCCCGCCCTTGATGATAAGCTCTTTTATCCGGCCGGTAACAAACACATATCCATCATCATCCATATGGCCAATATCGCCTGTCCGCAGCCAGCCATCGCTCGTAATCGTCTTTGCGGTTTCATCGGGCTGATGCAGATATTCCTGCATAACATTTTCGCCGCGCACCAGTATCTCGCCAGACATGCCTGCGGCAAGGGCGTGTAAATTTTCATCTGCAATAATGATTTCATTTCCCACAGCAATGCCGGGTGAGCCTATTTTGCGTTCTTGTGGCGGCATGGGGTTTGATAGGATTTGTGCACCTGTTTCGGTTAGCCCCATTGTTTCAATAATCGGAATCCCAAACCGGGCTTCAAACCGGCGGTGAATTTCAGGCGATAAAGGCGCCGAGGCGGAACGCGAAAAGCGCAGCCGTGCCCGGTCAAGCACTGGCTCGGTTTCGTCATTTAATAGATAGGCAAACAAAGTCGGTACCGCACTAAACCAGCTCACCTTATGGTCATAAACCTGTTGCCAGAAAGTCGAGACTGAAAATTTATAGGGGATAATAAGCTGGCTGGTAGATACCAGAGTGCCCATGACGGTCACGCATAATCCGTTAATATGATAGATAGGCAATACGCAAAGGCCGGTATCTTTTGACGTGATATGATGGGCCTCAACAGGGTTTCTGCCAGCCGCCAGTAAATTTCCATGGCTTAGAACAACGCCTTTTGGATTACCTGTGGTGCCGGAGGTATACATCAAGATGCCGGGCGTTTGTTTCTGCGGCGAGGGGGTGTGTTCTGCAGCCGTACCGCTATATCCCTCTGGCCAGACAGGCTGTCCTTCTGGCGGCAGACTGATGATAAGAGGTGAAAGCTCAGTCGTCCTCAGAACATCTTTGATGAGGTCATGATTATCGGGCGCACAGAAAATAACATCAGCTTTGCAATGGTTCAGCACATAGGACATTACCTTTGCCCCTGCGACCAGATTAAGCGGGGTTGCAAGGTAGCCGCCATAGGTGATGCCGGCAATGGCAAGGCAAGCGCCTATGCTATTATGAGAGGCAATCGCAATGGATGCACCTTCTTCTGTTCCCAAGGCTTTTAGATGTGCTGCAATGGTTTGGGCCTGAGAAAGGGCCTCTTTCCAGCTAATCTGCTGGCCGGTTTCAGGGCTGGTGAGCCAAATAGCATCAGGTGATGCTGCTGCATTCTGTTCAAGCTGGTCACGAAGAGAACCGCTCATTTGCCAAACTCAGCCCAGTAATCAGAAAAAATCTCGTCCAGTTCAGGTTTCCGCTCTGGGATTACGCGCACAATCTTCACGTGGTTCACAAAATGCGTCCAGTTCAGGTTTTCATCGATTGAATTACCACCCCAGCTCCCACATCCCATCGAGAGAGAAAACGGCATGCCATTATTAAAAAACCCGCCATTGGCAAAGCAATGAGCCTGATTAACAATCACACGGCAGGTCCGTGCCTCCATCGCAAGCGCATGGGCACGGCTATCATCAGTGGAATGAAGGCCAAGAGAATGGCCAGCTCCCTGAATAGTCTGTATCGCCACTGCCTTTGCCTTGGCGTCTTCAAAATCAGAGGCTCTATAGAGTGCAAGAAAGCGCGCCATCTTCTCCCCCGTCATCGGGATATCAGCGCTAATATGCTCCTGCGGCGCAACAAGGAAGCTTGTCCCATCTGGCGCGGTGGCTGTTAAGCCCATTGCCTCCAGAACAGTCTCAATATCCTGCGCCAGCAATGTTGTTGTCATTTTTCCATCATGCCAATGAATGGATTGGAGCTTATCTGCTCCGGCTTTATCAAGCAGGTATCCACCATGCCGTCCGAGCGCCGCAACAACCTCATCATAAACGCTATCAACAGCAATCACGGCATTTTCCGAGCTACATGATGTGGCATTATCAAAGATTTTTGAGGCGGCAATCTTGGCCGCAGCATCATCAATATCGGCTGTTTCATCAATAATCGTAACAACATTACCAGCACCCACACCAAGCGCAGGTGTGCCAGATGAATATCCAGCGCGCACATTGCTCTGAGAGCCGGTCACAACAACAAGATCGGCAGACTGCATCAGCCGTTGGGTTTTAGGCTTGGATGGCGGGGCAGGTGACATCTGCACCAGATTGTCTGGTAGCCCCAATGCGGCAAGGGCTTTGTGAATATGACGAAGCAGGGCAAGAGCTGGTTTTACCCCTTTTGGACTAGGTGCGATGATAATCGCATTCCCTGTTTTCAATGCGTTGATGATATTATTAGTCGGTGTTGCAAGCGGGTTTGTTGAGGGTACAATCGCTGCAATAACGCCTTTCGGCCGGAGATAGGTTGAAAGACCTGTTTTCGGATCATCGCCAACATGCCCAAAGCTGGTGACATGTTTAAGATCACGCATCAGCCCTAATGTCTTATTATGATTTTTGCGAACCTTGTCTTCAACACGGCCAAGACCCGTTTCAGCAACTGCCATTTCTGCCAGTGTCTGGTTTCGTTCCGGCTCCATCAAGGCCCAGGCGACAGCCTGACAGGCTTTATCAAACAGGGCCTGACTACCCATTTCCTCATAGCGCGCTTGAGCAATGCGCGCTAAAGCAACGGTTTTGTCAATTTCAGCAATGCCGCTATCATCAGTCATATGGTTCACTTCTTTAGTTAGATGGCTTAGGCAGGGTTTGCCTTAAACGCTTTGTGTAACCCGCTTGCAAGCGTCAATGTGCCAGCAATAATCAGGATAAGACAAACGGGGCGTGATAAGTAATCAAACAGGTCATAATGAACCATCTGCATGCCTTGTGCGAAATTCTGTTCGCCAATTTTTCCCAGAATAATGCCAAGCACAATCCCGGGGATGGAATAGCCTGAACGTCGCAGCAGGAATCCAATAATGCCGGCACCGAACATCACCATGACATCCAGAACCAGACCCCGGCCAATATAGGAGCCGATACTTGCCAGAAGCAGGATCAGAGGCGCAAGGAACTGGAACGGAATTTTCAATAAATACAGAATTGTTTTTGTTTCAAGGATGCCAATGAAGAGAATAGACAGATTGGCATAAAACATCGCAGCAAAAACAACCCAGATAAGGTCTGGCGAGTTATAGAAGACCAGCGGTCCTGGTTCTAGGTCATGCATCTGGAATACAGCAACCATCATGGCGGTAAGAGCGCCGCCCGGAAGCCCAAGGGCGAGCAGCGGGATCATAGCAGCACCTGTTGCTGCATTATTGGCTGTCTCAGATGAAATAACGCCTTCGATATTTCCTTTTCCGAATGACTCTTTATTCTTTGACCAGCGCACAGCTTCGCCATAGCCCATAAAGGCAGCAAGTGTCGCGCCAATGCCGGGAAGGATGCCGCAGAAAAACCCAACAAACACTGAACGGATAACAGCAATTTTCTGCTGCCACAATTCAAAAAATGAGGGGAATTCCATATTCACTGGCGGCGCTTCATAGCGCCCTCTGGCAGTTTTTTCAGCCTGTACAAAGATTTCTGAAACGGCAAAAAATCCGAGAATAGCAGGAACAAAGGCAATGCCCGCGGCCAAATCGGAAAAGCCGAAATTAAAGCGGTCAATCCCGCCAACCGGATCCTGTCCAATGGTGGCAATGATAAGGCCCAATGCAACAGACATCCACCCTTTCCAGATTGTTCGCCCGCCAACAGAAGACGCAACAGCCAAACCAAAAAACACCAGAGCAAATATTTCCGGTGGCCCAATATTGCGTATCGCCCATTTTGCGAGCGGCTCAGTTGCTGCCATCATCACCAAGGCTGATGCAACACCGCCAATAGCAGAACAGAGCACTGCGGCGCCTACTGCCTTGCCGGCTAGTCCTTTGCGTGTCATGGGATAGCCATCAAAGGCTGTTGGCGCGTTTTCAGGCGCTCCTGGGATATTGAATAAAATGGCAGTAATTGCGCCGCCATAGGTGCCTGTACAATAAATAACCGCAAATAGCATCACGCCCTGTGCCGGTGTCAGGCTTGCCGTGAAGGGCAACAAAATGGCAGCGAGCGTTAGCATGCTTACGCCCGGAATCGCCCCAAATAACATGCCGCCTAATACCCCAAAAACAAAAATAGCAAGTGTATAGGGGTCACCGAAAAGAGCACTGCTCCCGAGAAGGAAATTTTCTATCATTGTCTTCCTACCATAAATCCAGCTGCTGGAATTGTGAGTTCATTCGGAGAATAAAGGCACTATAGTCATAAAATGGTGAGACATTACCTTGCGGTAATGGTGCATTCAAAACCATCATAAACAGGAACAGGAGAAGCGCGTAGATAAGCAGCGTTATACTGATTATCCAGCGCGGGCGTCGTTCTCCAAAAAGTAGAATGATAAACACGATGAAAAAAGGTGTCGCAAAGTAAAACCCGGCAGGCTTTAACGAGAGCGCATATAAAAAGGGTGTCCCAAGAACAGCAATAATCTTCAGGACAGCCCCTATGGATGTTGTCCCATCAGCCTCATCATCGTCATCAGAAATGCCGACACGTCCTGACTGGGCGGCCGAGCCAAACCTGTATTGATGAAAGAGATTGCCAAGGGTCACAAATAACAAAATACCTAAAATAACTCGGGGCCAGCCTGTTGCCCCAAATTTATAAATCTCAATCGGTTGGTTAAAATCATAAGTGAAGGCGAAAAAGACCAGCACAATAGTGAGCCAGATAGTGCCTTCAATCAGATGAGAATTCTTAAGGTTCCCCATTTTCATGAATAATGCTCTTAGCTAGATGGATGTGACTTTGGTTTTGGGATAAGAGGGCGGAACGCTTATTTAACGGTCCGCCCTCCTTTATAAAATATGTGTATGTTCAGACGTTATTTTACGTCAAGACCCATGTTTTTATACACATCGCGATATTGCGGGATAGTCGTATTGATAAGCTCAATGGCTCCGGCTGTATCACGATAGCTGTCAATTACAGTCATAAACTTCTTCTCGTTAAATGCCTGATAGCTATCTTCACAATAACCGCGTTGGAAGGCCCATTTTAGCCATTCTACCCTGTCAGCTGGTGCGTCTTTATGCACATAGAAGCCACGGAACCTAAGCAGTGGTTCGAAATCCATACCCTTTTCTCTGTGGGTCGGAACATCTGCAAAGACACCTGGGCGTTCATTGAAGATGGTGAGAATAGGTTTGAAGTCACCTGAGTCTAAGAATTTCCGAACATCGCCCGGCTGTTCATAAAGTGCATCAACCTGACCACCAAGAAGTGCGCCATAACGTGGGGCACCTTTATCAAAGGAAATTTGTTGGATTTCCATACCTGTTGCGTCTGTTAAAAAGCTCATGGTCACACGTTCCATTGAGCCTTCTTTAGACACGTTAGCAATTGTTGCTTTGCCTTTTTGAGCTTTCACCCAGGCAACAAACGAATCCCAGTCAGTAAAGCGTGTCTCTTCGGTTCTGATATAAATCTGAGAGAACGTTACTTGTGAGATTACAAGAGGGATAAGATCAGTCGCCGGATTTGGACGGCTCGAATCAAGCGCATGGGCAGATGCTGCATCATCAATATGCTCCATCACTGAGTATCCATCGGCTGGTGCTGCCATATAGGCTGTCATGCCGACAGTGCCCGAACCACCTGATTTATGGTCGCGGTTAATAGAAACGCCTGTAAGGGATGTGACGGCTTCAGCCATGGCTGAAGCAACCTGACCCGACCCTCCGGCTGGGCCGTAAGGTACAATCATAGTAAGCGCTCTGTCTGGAAAGCCACCGGGCTTTGCCATTTCTGCATCTTTTACTTTACACTCAAAGGCATTCGCACTTGATGCCCCAATCACAAGAAGACCAGTAACAAGACTAGCCGCTATTTTTTTCTGAAGTTTCATAGTCGCTCCCCATTATTTTTTTATAAATTTATGAGTTGGTCTATCTACCCTTCCACAAACTTTGGCAAAGAACCAAGATATTTTTCGATTTCAGCCCCTTTTTGCGAGCATTATGTAGGGCTAATATGATGTTTCCTTGAGGGTTGTTTCTTATCTTTCTATGCTATTATATTGAAATATTTTACTCTTTGGGCAGGGATGTATGGTGCGGTCTTAACTCTTTCCAAAAGAGCGAAATATCATGATGTGACGAAATATCTGGCTAGCAAATTATCCAAAAAAGGGAAAAACGGGGAACGATGCCGTGTTAAGATTCTGGCAAAAAAGAAGTACCGTGTCGCAAAGCCTTCAATTTTTTGAGGCTGACGCGTGCCGTTCTGTTAGGGGCTCATGGCAGATTAATGTCTTCCCACAAGCCGTCTGGCTCTCTATTAATACAGATCAATAAGGTGCCCACAGAAACCTAAAAGGGACTAAAATGTTAGACGATACGAAACTCGAGGGGTTTCGCGCCTTAGCGCAAACAGAACTTACTATTCTGGCTGTCAGTTTGGTGATTTTCTGGGCATTGGCTCTCTCCGGGCGCGCCGTTTTTGGCCCTGCAGCCCCGCGACCCGTTCTGTCATTATTGGGCCTTACTGTTATTTATGGCCTATTTGTTGTTGGCTCTTATCTTTATCCGGGCTTGTCTGTTTACGCACCCCTCATCCTGATGGCTGTTCTTGCTTGTTTCGGGCTCTGGCGCAGTCGACATATTTTCACCCAAGATAGCCTTTATATGGCCGTTGCACTTGTCCTAGTAAGCCCGCTGATTTTATTGGCGCTGGTTGTGAATGAACCATTATGGGATGATTTCACCCATTGGCTTGTCTCAGCTCAATATTTGATCCGCGAAGGCCATCTGCCAACCGCCGATAGCGTTGTTCTGAACCATGCCCACCCAAGCTATCCATATGCACGTGCTCTTCTACATGCTTGGGTGGATGGCGTTTTGGGTAGCTTTAATATCACTATTCAGGGTGTCTTTAACATCTTTTTTGCGAGCACTCTTCTATTATGGATACCGCGCTGGCTTAGCGTTTTTCTTGAGCGCCGCGCCTTATTTCATGAATCCCTCATTGGAATGGGATGTTTCAGTTGGCTTATAATTTTATGGGCGGCGCTGTTAAGTAACACCCTAATTGTGAGCAGCTATGCAGACCCGATTTACGTTATTGTAATGGTCCATTTGTTTTTTGCACTTGGGCTAGATGCGCTTCAGAAGGGGCGGTTTTTTCACGCCTCTGTCTCATTAGACCCGGTTCTTATTTGTCTTTTTGTTGCGCCGATTATTCTCAAACAAAGCGGGCTTTATTTTTCTATTATGATGTTGGGTCTGTTCTGGCTTTATAGTGTTATCGAACATATAAAGGAGGCTAGGTCCATCAGGGGCGGCGTGCTGGCCCAGAAGACGGTTATTCAAGTATTGTATCTTCTGCCAATGCTGTGTCTTCATCTTATATGGGCATCTTATGTCAGCACTCAGAACATCAAGGCTTCTTTCGGTGTGAGAGCAGCAGAGTTTTGGAATTTTGATGTCCTTCATCATATTCTAGCAGGTGTTGGGTTCCAAATGGCCGCGCGGCCCTATGCGGCTCTCGGGGCCATCATTATTATAGTGATGCTTATTCTATGGGTAATAAAGGGTCGTTCTGCACAAGACAGAACATTTATCTTATTGCCACTGTCTCTTGGCTTTTTTCTGCTTACAGCCCTATTTCAGATTCTGGCATATTGCGTTGCCTTTACAGAGTATGAAGCTATGCGCGCCGCATCATTTAACCGTTACATAGCGCCATCCGGTTTGATCATGTGGAGCGCTTTACTACTTTATTTTATCAGAGCACTGACCAGTAAACCTCTGATGCGCCAGCAATTAGTTTCTGCCGGGCTTGTTCTATCCTTCCTTATAGTCGTTGTGAGTTTTGCTGATAAGATTGCTCTTGCGCGGCGGCTCAACCCGTCTCTAATTGAGACAGCAGAAATGATGAAAAGCTCTTATCAAAAGGGTGAAAAACTGCTGATACTCGATCTGCTGGGCAATGGTATCGAAGCGACTGTTATCCGGTTTTATTTAGACTCGCATATGCTGGCATCCTATGTAGATAATAACCGGACGCGGGAAAAAATCACGCCAGCCATGCTTGCAAAATGGGCAGAAGGGTTCGACCATGTTTATGTGCATAGTGCGCCAGATTATGTGTTGCCCATGGTGGGTGTACCAAAAGAAATGGTCATGCTGGGGCGTAGCCTGAGAGAACGCTACCCACGGGGTGAAAGATTGCTGCTCCTTGATTTAATCGGCAGTGGCAAGGATGGTAATGTATTGTCTCTCATGCTGAAGCGGCATATGAATATTACGCTTCTCACAAGAAGTGATTTGAAAAGTCAGATGACTGAAGCTGACATAATGGGGTGGCTTCAGGGACATCAACATCTATATATTCACACTGCGCCTGAGCAAATAAAGCAGGTATTCGAAAAAAATCTGACGCAGGTGAGGTAATAGTGATGATGTCTACTCAGCCCGAAATATCCGCATTACGGATTGCTGTTATTCTGCCCTGTTATAATGAAGAAGCAACCATTGCGCAGGTTATCAAAGCCTTTGCACAGCATCTTCCGCATGCTGATATCTATGTTTGTGATAATGCATCACAAGATAAAACAGCAGAGCAGGCCAGCGCAGCAGGCGCCATTGTCCTCAGCGAGCATAAGCAAGGCAAAGCCAATGCTGTCAACCGCCTTTTTAGCGCCGTTGATGCAGATGTGTATGTGTTAAGTGACGGGGATCTTACCTATGATGCCAGTGCCGCGCCGCAGCTGATAACAGCGCTTATTGAAAATAAATGTGAAATGATTGTGGGAACGCGCACGCCGGTTTCTGGGCAAAAAACCTATCGTCCGGGCCATAGTTTTGGTAATTTCGCCTTTACAACCATACTGCGCAGTCTGTTTGGCGGGAACTTCAGTGATGTCTTGTCTGGCTACCGGGTGTTTTCTCGGGCTTTTGTTAAGTCGATGCCAATTATGTCACGAGGGTTTGATATCGAGGTGGAAATGACGGTCCACGCATTGGCAACAGGCCAGCCTGTTGCAGAATTATCGACGGCCTATTCTGAACGTCCAGAAGGGTCTGTGAGCAAATTAAGCACATTCAAAGACGGCTTCCGTATCGGGCTTCGCATTATTAGGCTCATTGTTGATTTCCGGCCTCTCACCGTCTTTGGTGTGGCCGCTATTATTTTCGGGGTAGTGGGGTTAAGCTTGTTCTATCCTGTCTGGCTGGCCTATCTGGATACTGGCTTGGTATCGCGCTTTCCAACAGCGTTCCTCAGCCTTGGCTTGGGGCTTTTATCTATTTTGAGCCTTTTAAGTGGGCTTATTCTTGATGGTATTTCGCGGCAACGCCTTGAGATGAAAAAGCTGGCCTATCTGTCTCAGATGCTAAAATCGAGATAGCGTTCTCCTAACGGTCTTTCTGCATTAACAGCTTCCGACTCATCACAAAATTCAAGATAGCTGTGCAGATGGTTGCAATGGCAAGCGACAGATCAACTCTGACTGCCATGATAATCAAGCTTGAATAAAGAATGAAACTGAAGCTAGCGCCAACAAGCATGGCAAGAAAATAGGCAACGATTTCTGCGCCTCTGACCGGGCTGTAGTTCGAGAAGCTGATAAAGCGGTTTGTCAGGAACGTTGCGGCTATCGCGGCTGGCAGGGATACAAAGCGCGGTATAATAGCGCCGAGCCCCAAAAATATTCCAGCTTTTATCAGGCATATTTCAACAAGAAAGCCTAATACGCCTGCAAAGCAGAAACCGATAATCATGCGTAATGTCACGCCGGAGAGCCCCTTCCTTGTGGTAAAAAGGATGTAGCAGATATATCGAGCGCTTTTCGGGCGCCCTCATTTTGGTTTATATGAGTTTTCGTCGTCTGTGAATAATTCACTGTTTTTTGTGCATCATATTTTAGTATAACTCTTAGCTATTTGAGGAATGCTATCACTGCTGGGAGAGGCTTTAGGATAAATGATACAAAATTTTCTGATAATTTTATGTGTGATTGTGCCAACGCTGTCTCAGGCAACAGACCTGCAAATAGCACGCGATGATGATCAGGGCGCTAATGTTGTTTTTCTGCGTCATGCGCTGGCGCCCGGTTATGGCGACCCTGATAATTTCATAATGACAGATTGCACTACCCAGCGAAATTTAAGTGAGGCTGGTCGTAAGCAGGCAGAAGATATCGGCAGGAAAATGAGGGCAGAGGGAATCGTTTTTTCAGAAATTCTCAGTAGCCAATGGTGTCGATGTAAAGAGACTGCGATGCATCTTAAGGTGGGGGAATGGCAAGAATTTGAAGGCTTAAATTCTTTTTTTCAAGGCCATGCTGACAAACAGAAAACCATTAATTTGCTAACAGAAAAATTATCAAAAATTCCGAAAGATCATTTTGTGTTAATGGTCACCCATCAGGTCGTGATATCTGCAATAACCGGAATAGCCCCGCAAAGCGGCGGCGCGGTGCTCTATGATACAGCCACTAAAAAGGCCCAGATATGGTGATCCTCTTCACCAAAAACCTGAATTATTACTAAACAACACTAACGCTCAGAACGCGCCTCAAGCGGAAGGGCGGTTGTGTATTTGATTTCTTCCATAGCAAAGGATGAGCTGACATCTGTGAGCGAAACCTCACTGATGAGCCGTTTGTAAAATCGGTCATAAGCGGCCATATCCTTGCCAACGACCCGCAGCAGATAATCAACCTCGCCGCTCATCCGGTAGAATTCAACAACTTCCGGGTAGGATGAAATTTTCTGCGCAAACTCTTCAAGCCACTCAGCATTATGCTGGTCTGTTTTGAGCGCAACAAAAACAGTCATCCCGAGGCCAAGCTTGTCCTTATCCAGCAGGGCAACGCGTCCACGGATTATACCAGCCTCTTCAAGTTTCTGGATGCGGCGCCAGCAAGGCGTTACCGACAAGCCGACTTTGCGGGCAATATCGCCAACTGACAGTGAGCTATCCTGCTGTAGCAGGTCCATGATTTCCCTGTCTTTTGATGCGCCATCTTTTTTGTCCATGATGCTTGGCTCCTTTTTTAACAGTCAAGACTGTAATGATATCGTTGTTTTTATAGGTATAAGAAAAATAATTTCTAATTACATGAGATAAAGTAAAAAACATACCTTTTTGCGTGTTTTTTTATTTATTTATTAAAAATAAATTCTATTTATTGCTGTAGCTAATCCTAATCATAACCAATCCCGGTAGGGGAGTAAGGCTTACAAAAGTGAAACTGATACATTTCGTTGCGGGAGCCTTTTTGGCATTATTCCCGATGATATCGCAGGCGGCAGGCTTTGGCCCCCTTATTGATGCACAAACACTTGAGACGCAGCGCGCAAGCGCGGCTGTCCTAATAATTGATATTAGGGCAGGACAGTCAGCAAAAACGGGCCTCTCACATTTTGAGAGTGGGCATATCCCTAATGCTGTCCATGCCCCTTATAATTTATTCCGCGGCCCCCAAGATAATCCAGGCGCTCTTGTGACCGAAGCGCATCTGACCGACTTATTTCAGGGGCTTGGTGTAACCGCCTTGCGGCCTGTTGTGGTTGTCCATCAGGGCAGAAACGAAACTGATTTTGGCGCGGCGGCTCGTGTTTACTGGACGTTAAAATCCAGCGGCGTGCAGCAGCTCGCTATTTTAAATGGCGGCATGAATGCATGGACAAGCGCTGGCTTAACAATTGAGACAGGCGCGGGCGCAGCGCAGGAAGCCTCTGATTTTACCGCCGTGTTTTCCTCAGAATGGTTGGCAACAGCCTCAGATATTACAACCGCCCTTGGGGATGGCAGGGACATTGACCTTATTGATGCCCGGCCGGCTTCCTTTTGGCAGGGGAATGCAAAACATAGTGCCGCAACCCGTCCCGGAACATTGCCGCAGTCACGCTATTTTGTTCATAATAGCTGGTTCAATAAGGACGAGCCAACGCTCATCAACCAGTCTATCGTTCCTGAATTGGCGGCTTCAAACGGGTTTCAGCAAGGCGATAATATCGTATCCTTCTGTAATACAGGACATTGGGCGGCAACCAACTGGTTTGCCCTTAGTGAGTTGGCCGGCATCGAGGGCGTAAAGCTCTATCCAGAATCGCTTGTTGGCTGGTCAGCGCGTGGCGGAGAGATGGAGAATGTGCCAGGTCATTTGCGTCATTTATGGAATACGGTTTCCGGAAAATACTAGGGCTGTCCCATGATATCTTCACTAAAAGCGGCGCCATTACTGGCGTCGCGATCTTTTCGTATTAGCCTCTGTGCCACTAGTTTAGGGATTATATCAATCGCGGTGGCGGCGAATGCCGGTCCGCGTTTTGGCCTGCTGTTGTTAATTGGCGGCGGCATGGGAGCAACCCTTGAGGGGCTCGGCTTTGGCTTTGCTGGTCCGTGGCGGCGTCTTATTCTGGCCCGAAATCCGTCCGGGTTTCTTGCCCAAATACTGAGTATGGCTCTTGTGGCTCTTATCGCCTTTCCGTTGCTTGAGGGACATCCAGCCGAGCTAACGGGGGCGCATGCCCCGGTTGGGTTTGCGATGGTAGCAGGAGCCTATGTATTTGGGATATGCATGCAGCTTCTTCTGGGATGTGGTTCTGGCACGCTTGTTAATGCTGGCAGCGGTAATTTAGTCGCTATTCTGGCGCTACCCTTTTTTGCAATAGGCAGCTTCCTTGGCTCTTTCCATCTAAGCTGGTGGACGTCTCTTGGCAGTCTTCCGGTCATAACAGTTAGTGGCACAAACGGCTTGCTTTTGACGCTTGCCGGCTTGGGAGTACTTGGCGGTCTTGCTCTCCTCATCGCAGAAAAACCCAAGCTATCAGTACCGCCTCGCTTATGGTGTGCGGCTCTGATTATTGCGGCGCTGGCGCTGCTTCATCTTGTTGTTGCTGGCCAGCCATGGGGTGTTGTTTATGGTCTTGGGCTCTGGGCAGCGAAGGGAGTGATTGCTGTTGGAGCTGATGTTTCTTCATCATCTTTTTGGTCTGCTCCAGCGCATCAAACGCGCCTTTCCAGCAGTATTCTGACCGATGTGACTTCGCTGACTAATTTAGGCCTGATGGCGGGCGCTGCCTTTGTTACATTTTGTCGTGGCGGTTTTACGGCATCGCAGCAAACATTGACACCCACAATATGGGTGAGTGCAGTGGTTGCAGGATTTCTGTTGGGATATTCGTCTCGGCTCGCATTTGGCTGTAATGTCGGTGCTTTTTTTAGTGGTATTACAACAGGCTCACTTCATGGCTGGATTTGGTTTTTATGCGCTTTTGCTGGCTCATTCGCCGGCATTACTATTCGGAATCGGTTGGGGATGGGACGATGATGATAACCAGATGGCACGCTGTGCTTCTGCTCCTCGTTATGATGGCGGCGGTGTTTGTTGCAGATGCACTGTCATCTGCGCCTCTTGACCCTTATCGTGCGCCGCCACTTTTCGCGCTTGGGTCGGGCAAAGCGCCCTCAGGGGCACATTGCTCAGCCGTGGTCGGCACAGACAAGTAATCCCAGCGTTGGCGCGAAAGGTAGAGGAAAAGGGCGAAAAATCATGTTCATTTCGGGTGAACGCGCGGGAAGTAATATGTCATGGTTGACAGCAAAAAATGAATTTACCACTCTTAGGGAACGCTAGAGTATGGCGGTATCTAACAGGGTGGTAGCTAGTTCATGAGCAGTTTTTCAAAAAAACGTGTATTAGAAATTCTGGATCAGGCACAAGAAGGCGATAATTTTAGCAAGCTCATAGACCGGTGTCTTGGCGGTCTTATTGTGCTGAATATTCTGGCTGTTAGCCTTGAATCAATTGAATCTGTTAGCACGACATACCGGCAAGAATTTCTCTATTTCGAATATTTTTCGGTTCTTATTTTTGCTAGTGAATATCTTCTTCGTATCTGGGCAAGTGCCGAGCGTCATGCGAGCCGCTTTACATCAGGGACGGGCCGAAGGCTTGAATATATATTCAGCTTTAACGGGCTGATTGATTTGCTTGCGATTCTGCCAAGCATCATTTCATTCTTTGTTGGCAATATTGATTTGCGCTGGGTACGTGTTATCAGGCTGCTTAGAATTCTGAAGATTTCCAATTATTCCTCTGCACTGGAAGATTTAACGTCCGCTGTCTATGAGGAAAGGCGCTCGTTTCTTGCCGCGCTCTATCTGTTTTTTATATCGCTGTTTTTCTCAAGTGCCCTGATGTACGCAACAGAGCATAAGGCGCAACCGATTGCCTTTTCCTCAATTCCGGAAAGCATGTGGTGGAGCCTCATTACGCTTACAACTGTTGGCTATGGCGATGTGGCGCCAATCACACCTTTTGGCAAGGTGATTGGGGCGATTACAGCCTTTATGGGTGTCTGCACCGTTGCTCTTCTGACAGGTATTATCGCCAGTGCCTTTGCCAGCCAGCTGAGTCGGAAGAAAAATATCTTTACCGCAGAAATCAAGCAAGCGGTTGATGATGGTATTATTACCGAAGATGAATATCAAAAGATTGAGCAGCTACGCCAGCAATTAAATTTGAGTGAGGAAGACGCTAAAGCAATCATTAAAGTTATCCATAAAGATTAGCGATATTTTGGGGGCTGTGGAAGTTACCATCCATAGCTGGCAAGAAACAGATTTGCACTGGGCAATAAGCTTATGATAAGGTTTCTGTATGAGCAATTTATCAATTGAAAAAGTGATTTTCTTTGCTGAAAAAGGGCTACTTGTCATTGTTGCTCTTGCCACCCTTTTTGCCTCTTTAGTTGAAGTGAAGTTCATGTGGGACAGTAGCACTGTGACACTTGCTGACCTTCTTCTTTTGTTTATCTATACCGAGGTTCTGGGAATGGTGGGCGCATTCTACAAAAGCAGTAAAATTCCGATTACATTGCCACTTTTTATCGCGATGACTGCGCTTAGTCGGCTGATAATTCTCAAAGGTAGTGGCTCAGAGCCAACAAATATCCTCTTTGAAGCAGGCGCTATTTTACTGATCGCGGTGGCCTGCCTTGTCATTCGGTTTCGGCCGAATGAAAAAACCTGGGATGACTAGGCGTGTTGTTCAGGCTATCGCACGCCTATCGTTGATGGCATAATGGGTAACTCATCGTGACCAAGCGAGGTATCATCTTATGGCAAAGCAGATGTTAAATAGTCCCAACGTTAACGGGTTTTTCGATTCAGATACAAATACAGTGAGCTATATTGTTACCGACCCGGCAACAAAAGCCTGTGCTGTGATTGATGCCGTGCTTGATTTTAATATGGCATCGGGCACAATCGATACTAGCTCGGCAGACGAGATTGTTGCATTTGTGCGCGCGCAAGAATTGCAGGTTGAATGGCTCATAGAAACGCATGTTCATGCTGACCATCTTTCTGCGGCACCCTATCTTCAGAATGCGCTTGGCGGGAAGATAGGCATATCAGCCGAAATTGCCTCAGTTCAGAAAATATTCGGCAAAGTATTTAATGCAGGCACTGAATTCGAGAGAGATGGCAGTCAGTTCGATAAGCTGTTCACAGATAATGATACTTATCAGATTGGCACCCTTGAGGCGCATACTATCCATACACCGGGGCATACGCCTGCTTGTATGGTCCATGTTGTTGGCGATGCTGCCTTTGTTGGTGATACGCTTTTCATGCCGGATGGCGGCACGGCGCGGGCTGATTTTCCGGGTGGTGATGCGCGGGTACTTTATCAGTCTATTCAGAAGATTCTGATGCTTCCCGACGAAACCCGTATCTTTGTGTGCCATGATTATGGCCCGGGTGGCCGCGCGGTTGAATGGCAAACAGATGTCGGGACACAAAAACAGCACAATATCCATCTGGCCGGAAAAACCGAAGATGAGTTTGTTGCAATGCGGCAGGAACGCGATGCAACATTGGGTATGCCGCGTCTGATCCTGCCGTCAATTCAGGTCAATATGCGAGCGGGGCACATGCCACCTGCCGAAGAAAATGGTGACACCTATCTGAAGATACCTGTGAGTGGCCTGCAGGATATACGCAAATGATAATAAATTGGGATAGCTTTACCCCGCTGGCGTCTCTTGGTGGCGGTATTCTTATTGGCATAGCCGCCTTGTTCCTGATGATGACAACGGGACGCGTCATGGGCGTAAGTGGCATTCTGTCAGGCCTGTTTAGTGCAGGTGAGCCAAAATTGTGGCGGCTTGCATTTCTGGGCGGCACACTCCTTGGCCCCCTGCTCATCTATACGATAACCGGTACGCCCATTGCGTCTGAAATGGTAAGTGATGGCTGGCTTTTTTATGGCGCCGCGTTTCTTGTTGGCATTGGCACAGCGCTTGGTTCGGGCTGTACGTCAGGACATGGTATTTGCGGTCTTGCGCGCTTTTCTGGCCGCTCACTAGTGGCCGTTATCACCTTTATGACAATGGCGGTTATCACTGTCTATGTCATAAGGCATAGCGGGTTAGGGGGCTAGGATGCAGATCATAATGGCCCTTATCTCTGGTGTTGTTTTTGGCGTGGGACTAACGATTGCTGGTATGCTTGACCCCTCAAAGATATCTGGATTTCTTGATATATTTGGGGTTTGGGACCCGTCTCTTGCCTTTGTTATGGCAGGGGGCGTTGTTGTTAATGCTGTTGGTCATCGGTTTGTAATGAGACGGTCTGTACCGCTTTTTGCACCACGTTTCTTACTCCCCTCATTTGCCTCTATCGACAGGCCGCTGCTTCTTGGCAGTGCTCTTTTTGGCATTGGCTGGGGTGTATCGGGGCTTTGTCCGGGGCCTGTCCTTGGAAATTTACTTCTTCTCCCTGAAAAGATGGGTCTTTTTGCGGCTATTGTTTGTGGTGGCCTGTGGGTTGGCCGTGCGCTAAAGCAGAGGCTTGAGAAAAGCCGGGTTGACTGAGAGTAACCAAGGCCCCACTTTACTTACTCTGATAAAGTCTGGCATGGTCATGTTCCAGAAAAAGACAGGTTTTGCCTTGTTACAGGAGTTAGATGTGAAAAAAATAGCAACCATTGCGGGCTTTGCCGCTCTCCTCTTCAGTAATGTATCTCTGGCCGATACTGTAAAAGTGGGCTTTATGACAACATTATCAGGCGGCGCTGGCATTACAGGAACCCAAATGCGCAATGGCGCTGAATTAGCGATGGAACATCTTGGTGGTAAACTAGGGGGCCGTGACGCAGAGGTTATTTTTGTTGATGATCAGCGTAAGCCCGATGTTGCAAAGCAGCTCGCGAACAGGCTGATAAAAAGTGACAAGGTAGACGTCGTTACAGGAGTTATCTGGTCCAACTTGATGATGGCAATTCATAAGCAGGTTACCCGCTCTGATACGCTCCTCATCAGCGCAAACGCTGGCCCGTCTCCGATAGCAGGCAAGGGGTGTCATAAAAACTTTGTGTCGATGTCTTGGCAAAATGACCAAACCCCTGAGGGTATGGGAAAATACATGCAAGATGCCGGCATTAAATCAGTATATTTGATGTCACCAAATTATCAGGCTGGCAAAGACATGCTGGCAGGCTTTAAGCGGTATTATAAGGGCGAGATTATCAGCGAGGTTTATACCAAGCTAGGACAGAGTGATTTTCAAGCAGAATTATCAGCATTGCGGGCCGCAGCGCCGCCAGCAACTTTTGTTTTCCAGCCCGGCAGTATGGGGATTAACTTTATCAAGCAATGGAAGCAGGCAGGCATGGATTCTGTTAGCGAGCTCTACACAGTCTTTGCTGTTGATGCTGTAACACTGCCTGCTCTGCAGACAGCCGCTCTTGGGGCGCTTGGCACACAGACATGGTCACCTGACCTTGATAATCCTATCAATCGTAAATTCGTGGCAGCCTACAAGGCAAAGCATGATGCCTATCCATCATTCTATGCCGCCCAGTCTTATGATGCGATGCTCGCTATCGACCATGCAATTGCCCAGTCTGGGAGTACGGATGCAGAAGCGATGCGTCTGGTTCTGGCAAAAGGCGATATTCCGACAACAAGGGGATTGCTGAAAATGAATACAAACCAGTTCCCTATCCAGAATATCTATCTGCGTGAAGCTGTTTTGGATGATGATGGCGTGGTTACAACAAAAATTTTATCGACAGTATTTGAAGATCACGAAGATTCCTACGCAAAGGACTGTCGTTTCTAGTCGGGGTTAGGTATAAAAACCGTGACCAGTTTTGGTTTGTAAGATGTGCTTTTGATTGTTTCATTGGCGGGCGTCAGTATCATCTCTCAGACTAGTGTAAATTTATAGGGCCAAGCAAAGATGACTTTTACCCTGTTTCTTGAACAGGCCTTTAATGGATTTCAGGCAGGAATCACGCTTTTCCTGATTGCTGCTGGACTAACGCTTATCCTTGGCATTATGGATTTCGTGTTTTTAGCGCATGGCTCGCAAGTCATGATCGGGGCTTATGCGGCTGCTAGTCTTACAGCGCTCACCCAGAATTTTTATCTCGGTATTCTGTTTGCTATTCCGATTAGCTTTTTTGCAGGCTACGCGCTTGAATATCTTGTTATACGCCATCTTTATAAACGCGATCATATGGAACAAGTGCTCGCAACATTCGGGCTTATTCTGTTTTTCAATGAAGCGATAAGGGTCGGATTCGGCCCGGCAGCCTTGCATTCGAACCTTCCTGCGTCTCTCTCAGGATTTGTTTATATTCTGCCAGAGATCCCCTATCCAGAATTCAGATTGCTCGTTATCCTTGTTGGCTTTGCTTGTGCTATTGGAATTCATCTTCTGGTATCGCGTACCCGGCTTGGCGCAACGGTGCGTGCCGGTGCCAGCAATGCAGCAATGACGGCGGCTTTGGGGGTGAATATTACACGTCTTCGCCGGCTTGTTTTTGCGATTGGTGCGTGTTTTGCGGGCGTCGCTGGAATGATGCTTGGCCCGCTGACATCGGTTGAACCTGGCATGGGGGAGCCGCTTCTTATTTTATCTCTTGTGGTGATTATCATTGGCGGCATTGGCTCGGTTCGCGGCGCGTTTATTGCGGCGATCATTGTGGGTATGGTTGATACAATGGGGCGTGTAATGTTGCCTGTTATTCTGCGCAGCTTTATGGAGCAGGCCTCAGCAGATGGCGCAGGGCCAGCTCTTGCCTCAATGATGGTTTATATTCTCATGGCAGTTGTTCTTGTGTTCAAGCCAACTGGCCTATTTCCGCCGAACAGATAAGAGGAGGGGTATCATGACGAGATTTTTCTCTCTTATCGGGCGTGGGCTTCTGCAGCATCGCGCTATGATGTATCTGCTGGTGGGCTTTGCGCTATTTCCTCTTTATACGGGGTTTGCCGATTTGCCGTTCTGGAATGACGTTGCTATCCGGATCATGCTGCTGGGGATGGCAGCAATGGGGCTTAATCTTGTCCTTGGCTATGGCGGTATGGTCTCATTCGGGCATGCAGCCTTTTTTGGCATTGGCGCTTATTGTGTCGGCATTAGCTCTTATTACGATATTTTTAATGGCTGGATTCATATTGGATTTAGCCTTGTGACATGCGGCCTAATGGGAGTGATTATTGGGCTTTTATCGCTTCGGACCAGTGGTATTTATTTCATTATGATTACGCTTGCATTCGCTCAGATGCTGTTTTTTGGATTTGTTAGTCTCGAAACCTTCGGCGGTGATGACGGGATGAGTATCGATAGGGCTGAATTTGGGTTAATCGATTTATATGAACCATTACGGCTCTATTTTCTTGTCTGGGCGGCACTTGTTATCGTCAGTCTTTTATTGATGTTTATCGTGCATTCACGTTTTGGGGTAACCTTGCGGGCGATTAAAAGTAATGAGTCACGTGTTGAGGCAATGGGGCTTACGCCGTTAAAATTCAAGATAACAGCTTATGTGATCTCAGCGATGATTTGCGGGCTGGCAGGAACGTTGTTTGCAAGCTGGCAGGAATATGTCTCGCCTGACATTATGCATTGGACGCGTTCTGGCGAGTTAATGATTATCATCATTCTTGGCGGCCTTGGGACTCTGGCAGGCCCGCTACTTGGCGCTATTGCCTTTCTGCTTCTTGAGGAATTCCTGCCAGAACTCATTCAGGCAATTGCGCCAGATTATGCTGAAAACTGGATGATTGTTTTTGGCCCTATTCTGATTGCCATTGTGATGTTTGGCAGAGGTGGGCTTCTAGGATTGCTGATAAAATTATTTCAGCGAAAGGGAGCATCATGAGCTCTCCTATTCTCCAGCTTGATGGCGTGATGAAATCATATGATGCCTTGCTGGCAACAAATAATGTATCGCTAGATGTTGTAGCAGGCGAAATTCATGCATTGATTGGACCGAACGGGGCAGGAAAAACAACCCTTATTAAACAGATTTATGGATCAGAACGCCCCGATAGTGGCCGTATATTGTTGAATGGCGAGAATATCACAAGCCTGTCTGTTCCCAAAAGGGTGCGCAAGGGTATCGGCCGGTCCTTCCAGATTAGTAATGTACTTACCGATTTTACCATGCGTGAAAATGCTATTATTGCAGCGCAAGCACAGCGTCAGGAAGCGTTTCAATTTTTCCTGCCAGCCTTTGATGATGCTAGCCTTATTGAAGATGCTATGGTGATTTTGGATGCTGTTGGCCTTACACCCAAAGCAGATATCCTGGTGTCTGAACTTGCCCATGGTGAGCGCCGGTTGCTTGAGCTTGCGCTTGCGATGGCAGGTGAGCCATGTTTACTGCTCCTAGATGAGCCGATGGCAGGTGCTGGCCCGCAGGAAAGTCAGCATATGACAGATATCATCAGCGCCTTGCGGGCGCGCCATGGCATCTTGCTTATTGAACATGATATGGATGCTGTCTTTGCGCTTGCAGACAGGATAACAGTTCTGGTTGAAGGCGCTGTTATTGCCCATGGTACCAGCGCTGAAATCAGCCAGAATCCTGCCGTAAGGGAAGCCTATCTCGGCCGAGAGGATGAGGCATGCTGACGCTCAAAAATATAGAGGCAGGATACGGCACAGCGCAGGTTTTATTTGGTGTTTCACTTGCCGTAGCAGAGGGCCAATGTGTGTCTCTTCTCGGGCGAAACGGAATGGGTAAAACAACAACTATCCGCACTATCATGGGTGAGCTTGGGTTGCGCGCTGGCAGCATTACCCGGTTTGATATAACAACCAGCTCTTCAGATAGGATGCCTGCCTCTTATGATATTGCGCGTGCTGGCTTTGGGCTAGTGCCGGAAGGCCGGCAGATTTTTCCTAATCTCAGCGTTGCTGAAAATCTAAAAACATTTTATCAGCCAGCCAAAGATGGCGCGAAAACGCACTGGAATTTTGCGGCCGTGCTTGACCTATTCCCGCGCCTTGGTGAACGGCTTAGTCATGCAGGCACAAACCTGTCAGGCGGCGAGCAACAGATGCTAGCGATTGGGCGGGCATTGATGACAAACCCGCGGCTGCTCATTCTTGATGAAGCAACCGAGGGGCTTGCGCCGCTCATAAGGCGTGATATCTGGCGCTGTCTTCGCACCCTGAAAGACTCAGGTCAGGCTATTTTAATTGTTGATAAAAATATTGCGGCGCTCGCGCAATTAACCGACCATCATTATATTCTGGATAAGGGACAAATTGTCTGGGATGGTTCATCAGATGCCTTGATTTCGGATGCCAGCTTGAAAGCGCGTTATCTGGGTGTGTAATCATAGTCTAAGGGATTTTTATGGCTGATTTATTTGCAAAGAGTGCGCAGTCTCCCTACGAGTTCGCAGCGCTTCATGATAGTGAAGATGCCTATGATAACCGCTCTCATATCACTGATGCTCAGGGTTATATTGATAACTGGCCGTCGCGCGCAGCCAGCTTTGCAGATAATCACGGCCCTGCAACGCAGAACAATGCTTATGGCGCGCATGAACGCCAACGCTATGATGTCTTTATGCCAGAGGGAAAGCCACCAAAGGGGCTAATCATATTTGTTCATGGCGGCTACTGGATGTCTCTCTCCAAGGACCATTTTCTGCATCTTGCTAAGGGGCCGCTTGCGCATGGCTGGGCGGTGGCAATGATTGGCTACAGGTTATGTCCAGAGGCCCATATTTCTGAAATAACAGCTGATATCAGCATAGCTGTGCAGGCACTGATATCAGGGGTAGCTGCTGATATTGATGGTCCTGTTCGACTTGTTGGACATTCTGCTGGGGGACATCTTGTAACGCGGATGATCTGTGATGACACCCGTCTTAGCCCTGAAATGCTAGCCCGCCTTGAAAAGGTTATTTCTGTCAGCGGCGTTCATGATTTACGGCCGCTGCTTGCCTTATCTCGAAATGAGACATTAAGGCTAAGCAACGCTGAAGCAACAGCAGAAAGCCCGGTATGTTGCCGTCCGGTGGCTGGCCCGACCCTTATTTGTATTGTTGGCGAAGATGAGCGCCCTGAATTTGTGCGCCAAAGTGCGCTCCTGCCCTATATTTGGTATGCGCTGGGATGTGCTGCCACATTGCATATCGAGCCAGCCCATGATCATTTTTCGATTATCGATACGCTTGAACATGATGATAGCCCGTTAACAAAAATAGTGGTGGGATAGATGAAGCCTGTTATTGACCATATTGTTGTTGGTGCTGCGCACCTTGATGAGGGCTGCGCCTTTATCGAAGAGACCTGCGGCGTGACCGTCCCGTTTGGCGGTATCCACGAGCAATTTTCAACACATAACTGTTTGATGCAGGTCGGACAGGAACGTTATTTTGAAATCATCGCAGCAAATCCGGATGCTCCTAGCCTTAACCGGCCACGCTGGTTTAGTCTTGATGATGAGGGGACGAAGCGCAGACTAGTAGGCGGGCCTATTGCGTTATGCTGGGTTGTGGGGGTGCCTGATATTCAGGCTGTTATTGATAAGAGCCCCGTACCGCTTGGCACGCCTTTGTCGCTTTATCGCGGCGATTTGCAGTGGAAGCTGACAGTGCCGGATGATGGTCATTTGCCTGAAGCAGGGCTGGTTCCGGCCTTTATCGAATGGCCAGATGGGGTTAATCCAAGTAGCCGCATGCCAGCGCTTGGCGTTACGCTAGATAGATTATGTCTAACCCATCCCGAGCCGCAGTGGCTTGAAGATGTTTTTGGCACTCTTGATATCGAACATTTAGCCGATATTACAGGCGGCGAGCGGTCTATTTCATTCGCGTGTGACACGCCAAAGGGTAAGGTTTTACTGCGCTAATCGGTTTGTTTTGCCAGCCCTATTAGCGCCTCGTATTTGGCCGGGGAAGTTCTTTGGGGCCGTCACTCACAAATTCCAGTCCGGACATGTTGCCGCGATAATGGTTGCGGTGTGCGTCATATTTCAGCACAAGCTTTATTTCGCGCTCAAGGCTGACGGTCAGCAGTGAGCCTTGCCGGAAATCTATTACCTCTGCGTCAATGACCCGGTCATTATCTGTGCATCTTACGATGCATGTTTGTGCAAAGCTCATAATGTTATCTCCTGTTGCTCTTGCCTCTCCTATCGCGGAGTAGGAAAGATAGCTTCATAAAGTGCGGTATGGTCTGCGTCTTCGCCAAGCGTCTCTAATGCGTCTGCCAGCAAACTATTCAAGGCAGGTGTTATGGCCGTATCAAGCCCGTTCCGTATCATAAGGTCACTTGCGATACCGACATCTTTTGCCATCAGCTTCAGCGCAAATCCTGATACATAGTCGCGCGGAATAATGAAGGGCCGCATTTTAACTTCGGTTGTGTTATTCCGCCCGGTTGCGCCATTGATGACATCAACAAAATTATCGGGTGAAATACCAAACTGCTGAGCGGTTGCAAGGGCTTGCATACTGGCTGCAAGGCCTGCAGCCGAAACATAATTATTCAGCGCCTTCATCGCATGCCCCGCCCCAAGCGGGCCAACATGAATAACAGTGCCAAGCTTGGAAAGGTAATCTGTTGCAGTGGCAATATCGTCTGCCGTGCCGCCTGCCATAATCATCAATGTACCATTGCCAGCTTTTTTCACGCCGCCAGATACTGGCGCATCAACAAACTGCATGCTTGTTTGTGCAAGCTGGCCACCTAATGCTGTCGTCCCAACAGGATGACTTGATGACATATCGATAAGCAGTCCTGCAAAACCTATATCGACAAGCTGCAGTGCAACCGTTTCAACAACCCTTCCATCGGGCAGCATTAAAATGATCGCTGCACAGTTGCTGAGGGCAGAAATATTATTAACCATGCGAATCTGCGATGAAGAAGATGCTGTTGCAGCAGGGTCAAGACCAAGAACCTCAACAGAACTATCTGCCAATAAAGGGGCCATAACAGACCCCATTGCGCCAAGCCCAATAAATCCTATTTGCGTGCTATCCATTCTATTTCCTGCTGCTCTTTTTGCGGGGTTATTTACCGGTAAAATTAGGGCGGCGCTTTTCATTAAAGGCAAGCACACCCTCACGCCTATCTTGCGAGGGAATGGTTCTGTTGTAAGCTTCAATTTCAAAGGCTATGCCATCCATCACCGACATTTGCATACCGCGGTAAATAGCCTGTTTTGATTGCCGGGTTGCAATCGGCCCATTGGCGGCAATCGCGCTTGCAGTCTCAAGCACAGCATCTCTTAGCTTGTCGCCGGGATAGACAGCATTAATAAGCCCCCATTCATACGCTTCAGCTGCTGAAAAGGGCTTGCCTGTTAAGATGAGCTCCATCGCCCGGGCTTTACCAATAGCACGCGGCAGGTTCTGCGTGCCGCCAGCACCTGGAATAATGCCAAGCTTGACTTCTGTCTGGGCAAATTTGGCAGTGTCACTTGCATAGGCAAAATCAAGCGCAGAAACCAGCTCGCATCCGCCGCCGTAAGCCGCCCCATTAATCGCCCCGATAACAGGCAATGGGCAGGCCATAATAGCGCGGACCATACGCTCATAAATCAGGTGCTGTGCTTGCCATGCTGCATCTGTCATGCCGTTACGTTCTTTTAAATCGCCCCCTGCACAGAATGCCCTATCGCCACTACCGGTCAGAATGACAACGCGAAAATCTTCGATATCAGTTGTAAGCTGCTCAAACATCTCAACAAGATCATGCGCCATTTTGGTATTAAAGGCGTTTGCAGCATCTGGCCTGTTCAGCATAATTTGCACAATATGAGGCGCAACTTCGCTCACGAGTAATGTATCAAATGTGGTTTTCATCGTGCTAATCTCCGGTGAGTCCCTATTTCGTGAAAAACCTATAAAAAATATTAGGCTAATATTTGACCTCGTGCCTGCTTTATTTGCACGATAGAGTTATTAAGGTTGAGACGCGCCCCTGATCATTCCTGATAAGGTGGTTTATCATTGAATAAAAGTTGTAGGGACATGCAAAGTCATGGGACTTCATAAAGAACTAGACGGTATTCTTGTTGTTTCGCTTGAACAGGCGGTGGCAGCGCCTTATTGCGGGCTTTTGCTGGCTGATGCGGGCGCAAGGGTGATTAAGGTTGAACGTCCGGAAGGTGATTTTGCGCGGGGTTATGATAATGGCGCTGGCGGGCAGAGCACCATTTTTGCGTGGCTTAATCGGGGTAAAGAATCTATCTGCCTAGATTTGAATATTGAAGAAGATGCAGCCCTGCTTATCAAGATGCTGGCCCGCGCTGATGTGATGGTAAGCAATCTTGCGCCCGGCGCGCTAGAGCGGCGCGGCTTTTCAGGCGATCTGTTGCGAAAGACAAATCCGGGGCTTATCACTTGTGCTGTCACCGGCTATGGGAGTAAGGGAGATGCTGTTCGCAAAAAGGCCTATGATACTCTGGTTCAAGCAGAAAGTGGCATTTGCTCGGTTACCGGAACGCCGGAACATCCCTCACGTGTTGGCGTATCGCTTACGGACCTTTCAACAGGGCTGACAGCTTTTTCTGCCATCTTGCGGGCGCTCCATCAAAGACACCGGACGGGTGTTGGTATCGATCTTGAGCTCTCAATGTTTGATGTGATGGCAGACTGGATGAATATGGCCATACTGAGTTATCGGTATTATGGTGATGCGCCGCCGCGCTCTGGTCTGACCCATAGTTTTGTTGCCCCTTATGGCGCGTTTGATACTAAGGATGGCAAACAGATTATGCTCTCTATTCAGAATAATCGTGAATGGGCAATTTTCTGTCAGGAAATTTTGCAGGATGAGGCACTGATTAAGTCTCCCGACTACCAAAACAACACAGATAGGGTGGAGAATAAAGCAGCGCTGGCGGCACTGATCAATGCGGTCTTTATGACTTTCACAAAAGAAGAAATGCTGGCAAAGCTTGAGGATGCCCGCATTGCCTGTGCCTCGCTAAATTCTGTGGCTGAGATGTCAGACCATCCTTTCTTGCGTAATAGGTCAGTCGAATTTGCCGATATGCAGATAAAAATTGCAGATTTGCCGGTTCAAACTGACACTGGCAGCGTCACCATTGTTCCGGCTCTTGGTCAACATACAGCCAGCCTAAGAGACGAATTTAGCCAACGTTAAGAGATAAACCAACGTTAAGAGATAAAATAGTGAGATGCTGAAGCATCATGTGAGGAATGTTAGATGAAATATGATGTAAGCCATCCAGAAATTCGTGAAGGTGTTACAAAGCTCTGTGCTGAATTTGATGGACGTTACTGGCAGGAATGTGACCGTGAAAATGCCTATCCTACTAAATTTGTTCAAGCGCTCACACAGGCAGGGTATCTGTCAGCCCTTATCCCTGAGGAGTATGATGGGCTTGGGCTGCCATTATCTGCTGGTGCGGCAATTCTCGAAGAAATTCATCGCTCAGGCGGAAATGCAGCTGCCTGCCATGCGCAAATGTATACAATGGGAACCGTGTTGAGGCATGGAAATGATGCGCAGAAACAGGCCTATCTTCCAAAAATTGCTTCAGGCGAATTGCGGCTTCAGGCCTTTGGGGTAACAGAGCCAACAAGCGGTACGGACACCACAGCTTTGCGCACAACAGCCAGACGAGAGGGTGATAATTATATCGTTAATGGCCAGAAAATCTGGACATCGCGGGCTGAATATTCCGATTTGATGCTTTTGTTGGCACGTACAACACCGCGTGAAGAATGTGCCAAAAAGACGGACGGACTATCGGTGTTTCTGGTTGATATGCGCGAGGTGCGCGGCACATCACTCACAATCCGGCCTATCCGGACCATGATGAATCATTCAACAACCGAGCTCTTTTTCGACGATATGCCAATACCGGCGAGCAGTCTTGTCGGCGAGGAAGGTAAAGGGTTCCGCTATATCCTGTCCGGCATGAATGCAGAACGTATGCTCATCGCGGCTGAATGTATTGGTGATGCGAAATGGTTTATTGAAAAAGCGAGCGATTATGCCTGTGACCGGTCAATTTTCGAACGACCCATTGGCCAGAATCAGGGCATTCAATTTCCGATTGCCAAATCCTATGCTCAGATGCGGGCTGCTGAATTGATGGTATCGCAGTCTCTTCGTTTGTATGAGGCCGGCGGAAATCCAGGCGAAGAAGCCAATATTGCCAAGCTTTTGGCAGCCGACGCATCATGGGCAGCAGCAGAGGCATGTCTACAGACATTTGGCGGCTTTGGCTTTGCAGAAGAATATGATGTAGAGCGCAAATATCGCGAGACCCGCCTCTATCAGATAGCGCCTATCTCAACCAACCTCATCCTGTCCTATATTGCAGAGCATATTCTTGATATGCCGCGCTCCTATTAAAGCAGAAAAAGGGATAGATATGTCAGAGCCAACAACACTTGCCGCCAGATTAGCCAGATTTGCTATCAGCACACCGCAGGAAAATCTACAGTGCCCCTCGCGGGAAATTGTCCATTTATCAATGATAGATTTCATCGCAGTTGCCAGAGCTGGTGCAGATGAGCCTGTTGCCCGGATTGCCCGTGAGATGGTGCTAGCAGAAGAGGGCCGCGCGGATGCCTCACTTGTTGGCTCAGATGTGCGTGTGCCGGCGCGGGCTGCTGCGCTAGCGAATGGCGCTGCGGGGCATGCTCTTGATTATGATGACACCCATTTTGCATATGTTGGCCATCCTTCGACAGTTATTATGCCTGTGGTATTGGCACTCGCCCAAAAAACAGGGGCAACGCCATCTGCACTTTATGATGCGGCTCTTATCGGGCTTGAAGGTGCAAGCCGGGTTGGCGCTTGGCTTGGCAGAACTCATTATCAGATTGGGTTTCACAGTACAGCGAGCGCTGGTAGTTTTGGCGCTGCCATGGCGGCAAGCCGTCTGCTCGGCCTGAGCGAAGCGCAAACAATTCATGCCTTAAGTCTTGTTGCGTCCCGGGCGTCCGGGCTCAAATCACAATTTGGTACGATGGGGAAGCCCTATCATGCTGGTATGGCGGCAAGTAACGGTATTGAAGTCGCATTGCTGGCGCAGGCAGGGTTTATATCACGCCCGTCAGCGCTGGATGGCGAACAAGGCTTTGCTGAAACACATGCTGGCGAATGTAATAACGCTGCGTTTGAGGGAATGGGTGAGGTCTTTATTTTCGGGGATGTTCAACATAAATTCCACGCCTGCTGTCATGGCTTGCATGCCTGCCTAGAAGCACTTGGCCGTATCATAGCAGAGGGCGGGGCTGTTTCAGGCCAGATAGAGATGATGAGTGTTTCTACTAATTCTCGGTTTATGCGGGTTTGTAATATTGCATCTCCGACAACAGGGCTTGAAGCAAAATTCAGTTTTCGTCTTGTCATGGCGCTTGCTGTATTGGGCTATGATACTGCCGCACTTGATACCTATACTGATGCGATATGCTCAGCGCCGCCGGTTGTTGCGCTGCGTGATATGGTTGTTGTGAGTATAGATGATACGCTTGCAGAAACAGAATCTGTTGTGACTGTGACAGATAAGTCTGGCGTTCAAAAAACAGCACGATATGATTTAAGTGACCCCCTGCCGCTCGCAGAAAAACAGGCACGCATTGCCGCAAAATCTGCCAGCCTTATTAGTGATGGCGCCGCACAGCAGCTTTGGGATAACGTAATGGCTGAACAGACTTTGCCAATTTTATAGAACCATAAAAGGGGGATACTAATGGAGCATTATACCAGTTTTGACCTAACAGAATGGGGTGAGCCATTTGAAGAGGCGTTACATGAGATGCCGCAGGTCACTGGCCGCGAAGTGCTAGTGCGGATCACGGCTTCTGGATTGTGCCATTCAGATCTGCATATTAAAAAGGGGTTCATGGATCTTGGCGAGAAGGGCAAACTGACCTTTACCGAGCGGGGGGCAACATTACCATTGACCCTTGGTCATGAAATGGCGGGGGATGTTGTTGCTGCTGGGCCTGATGCAACGGTCACCGCTGGCCAGTCTGTTGTTATTTTTCCCTGGATTGGTTGCCGTAATTGCACGCCATGTGATGAAGATAGGGAGAGTGATTGCACCTCTATGCGTATTCTGGGCATTCACCGGAATGGCGGATTTGCGACGCATGTCGTGGTTGAGGATGAAAAGTTTCTTGTTGATATTCAGGGGCTGGACCCAGCAAAAGTTGCGCCTTATGCCTGCTCTGGGCTGACTGTCTATAATGCGTTGAGCAAAGTAGGCCCGCTGCGTGATGGCCAGTGGCTTGCTATATTGGGTGCTGGCGGTCTGGGGCTAAACGCAGTCGCGATTGCAAAGGCGCTTGGATATCGTCATATCATTGCGGTTGATATTGATGATGCCAAATTAGAGGCTGCCCAGAAAGTAGGAGCCTCACAGGTTGTGAATGCCCGTGCAGATGATGCTGTTGACCAGCTAAAAGCGCTTACTGATAATCAGCTTTTTGGCGTGGTTGACACTTTTGGCTCAGAGCAGACAGGCGCGCTTGCAGTGACTGCAATGACCAAGGCAGCCACCTATGTGGTCGTTGGCCAGCATGGCGGTGATTTTAAAATGCCACAGATCTGGTTGCCGCAGAAAGCAATGACTGTGCGCGGCAGCCATGTGGGAAATAGCCCGCAACTTGCAACATTGATTCAGATGTATCGTGATGGCAAGCTGCAGGATATTCCCATTGAAACAAGACCGCTTTCTGCTGTGAATGAAGCAATTGACGATTTGCATGCAGGGCGGGTAACAGGGCGAATTGTCTTTGTACCAGACACGCTAGATGCTGCGGGAAATGAAATAGGAGAGTAGAGAATTATGGAAAGATATCAGCATTATATTAATGGTCAGTGGACTGACCCTGCCTCAGGTGAATGGTTTTTATCGGAAAACCCTTATACAGGTGAGCCATGGGCAGAAATCGCGCGCGGTTCTGCTGCGGACGTTGATAAGGCGGTGACCGCGGCAAAGGCTGCGTTTGAGGGCGAGTGGGGTGAAATGAAGCCAACCCAGCGCGGTAAGATTCTGGTTAAGCTTGCTGAGCTCATCGAGCGGGATGCGGCGCGACTTGGTGAAATTGAGGTGCGTGATAATGGTAAGCTGCTGGCGGAGATGGCGGGTCAGACAAAATATGTTGCTGAATGGTATCGCTATTATGGCGGCCTAGCTGACAAGGTCGAAGGCTCTGTTATTCCAACTGACAAACCCGGTATTTTTAATTTTACCCGCTATGAGCCTTACGGTGTCGTCGGGCTTATTACGCCGTGGAATTCGCCCCTTTTGCTGGTGGGCTACAAACTTGCTCCGGCTCTTGCGGCTGGTAATACAGTGGTTATCAAACCATCCGAATTTACCTCTGCATCAACATTGGAATTCATGAAGCTGATTTCTGAAGCAGGCTTCCCTGAAGGGGTTGTCAATGTGGTGACAGGGTATGGCGCTGAAGCAGGTGGTCCGCTTGTTGACCATCCTGATGTAATGAAAATTGGCTTTACTGGCTCAGACGTATCAGGTCAGAAAATCTATGAAGCTGCGGCCCGTAAAATCATTCCTGTTACTTTGGAGCTTGGCGGGAAATCACCGAATATCGTGTTTGAAGATGCCGATATCGAAGCCGCTGTTATGGGGGCTGTATCTGGCATTTTTGCTGCAACAGGCCAGACATGTATCGCTGGTTCACGCTTGCTCGTTCAGCGGTCTATTCAGGAAAAGTTTACCGCCCGCCTGCTTGAAGTTGCCAAGGAAGCCAAGATTGGCGATCCGATGTCTTCTGATACCAATATCGGCCCTGTAACAACGCCGCCGCAATTCAAGAAAGTCATGGATTATATCGATATTGCAAAACAGGAAGGCGCACATTGTATTCTTGGCGGCAAGCCCTATACCGGTCCCGGCTCAGCCGGCAGCCAGTTTGTTGAGCCAACCATTTTCACAGGTGTGACAAATGATATGCGGATTGCTCAGGAAGAAGTATTCGGGCCTGTTCTGTCTATCATTCCGTTCGATACTGAAGAAGAAGCGATTGCTATTGGTAATGATGTTGTGTTTGGCCTAGCGGCAGGTGTTTGGACCTCGAATATTGGGCGCGCCTTGCGGATGTCTGAAAAGCTTCGGGCGGGCACTGTCTGGGTAAATACTTATCGTGCTGTCAGCTTTACATCACCATTTGGTGGTTACAAGCGTAGCGGAGAAGGCCGTGAAAACGGTCAGGAAGCTATCAAGGCCTTCTTGCAGGTTAAGTCAGTCTGGATTGCACAGGAAACAAGCACGGCCAATCCGTTTATTATGCGCTAACCATCTGTAAGCGCAGATACTGATGTCATAAAATAGCCAGCGCGGCGCCTTCATTAAAAGGAGGCTTCGCGCTGTCTTATAATTGCTGCCAGCGTTTCATTATAGGGTGCTGACAGGCTATGTTCTGCTGCAACCACAGGAACCATTCCATTAATGGCGCCAATTTCTGATGCGCGTTTTGCAATATGGTCGAGCCGCATAGACGGGCTGGCATTCGGCATGGCAGATGCAAAGCGAAGCGCATAATCAACTGGGTCATCAAACGAAAAAGCAATGTTCTTGGCCAGGCCAACAGCATGTGCCTCTAGCATGCATCCAAGGGCAATTTTCTGCCATTCCTTGTTGTCCTGAAGCTCGCCAATAGTACAGTCAAATACGGTGCATGGTGCGCTCAAAAAGACATTACAGATATATTTTTCCCAGATAAGTTGATGAATATCGCCAAAGGCTTTCGCTGTGAATCCTGCTGACTGCCAGACAGTTTCTAAAGACTGAAGCCGGTCCGTCATGCCGCCTTCCATCTCGCCAATCCGGATTTGCCGCATTGCATTGTGATGCGCATGACCCGGACCTTTCATTGACGCGCCAAAGCCTTCAGCAACACCAAGAAGAACATTGCTTGTTGGCATAAATTGCGCGATACGTTCGCCCGCGCCAAGACCATTCTGGATGGTAAGGACAAGCGCGTCATCCGGCATGATACGAGCAATCGCTTCGGCGGCTGTTCCGACATCAGCTGCTTTGGTTGCCAGTACATAAAGATCGCACGCGCCCGCCTCTTCAAGGGATGTTGTTGCATTAATATTAGAAATCACTCTATCACCGCTCGCGCCTTCAAGCCGAAGCCCCTCTTTTGAGATGGCTGAAATATGGTCGTCCCAGCTATCTATTGCCCAAACTTCCTGACCAGCCTCTGCAAACAATCCTGCATAAACTGACCCCATGGCTCCTGTACCAACAATTGCGATTTTCATAACAAACTTTCCCTTGCGCTTATCAGCGCCCCAATAAATGTTTACATTTCTATAATGGCGGCAAATATTATGAATATTCAACAACAAAGAACCGGTCCACTCGTCATAATTCTTGCCAAGCAGGAGCTCTTTGCTGGATAATATAGGGGTCGGTAATTGTTTTTTATAAAACAGAAAACGGCCAGACAGAATTATGGGTGTTGACCACATTAGTAAGGTTGAGCTGAGCCGGATGGGTGAAAATAATGAGTGATAGTTTTGATTATGTCATTATTGGCGCGGGCTCTGCTGGTTGCATCCTTGCCAACCGTCTTAGTGAGAGCGGAAAATATACCGTCTGCGTGCTTGAGGCTGGTCCACCAGACTGGAACCCTTATATCCATATTCCTGCGGGGTTTATGAAAACGCTTGTGAATCCATCTGTAAACTGGATGTTTGAGGCTGAGCCAAGCGAGGGGACAAATGGACGGGTTATCGCAACACCGCGCGGCAAGACGCTTGGCGGGTCAAGTTCTATCAATGGGCTTGTGTTTAATCGCGGTCAGCCAATGGATTTTGATGTATGGGCCCAGAAAGGAAATCTAGGCTGGTCCTATGCTGATGTGCTGCCCTACTTCAAGCGGTATGAAAATCGTATTGGCGAGCATGATACAACCTATCGCGGCACAGACGGTGAGCAGACAGTAACAGACCTTGAATGGCGCCATCCTCTGTGTGATGCCTTCATCAAGGCAGCGGTTGGTATCGGTATTCCAGAAAACAAAGACTATAATGGCGGCATTCAAGAGGGTGTATCCTATGTCCAACGCACAACCAAAGGCAGGTTGCGCGTCAGTGCTGCCAAAGCGTTTCTGAACCCTGCGAAAAAACGACGTAATTTGTCTATCCGAACCAATGCCCATGTTATGCGCATTGAGCTTGAGGGAAAGCGCGCCACGGCTGTGCGTTATGCTGTTGGTGGGCGTCATGGGGTTGAACATGTTGTTGAAGCACGGCGCGAAATTATTCTATCAGCAGGAACTATTAATTCGCCTCATATTTTGCAGCTTTCTGGGATTGGCCCGAAGGAGCTGCTTGATGATCTCGGTATCGAGGTAAAGCATCATTTGCCAGGTGTTGGCGAAAATTTACGTGACCATTACGCCCCTAGATTTACAGCACGGGCAAAAAACATCAGTACGATTAATGAGCTATCACGTGGCCCGCGTCTCTGGGCTGAAATTGGAAAATATCTGCTGGGCAAACAGAGCATTGTCGGGTTAGGGCCAACACTTGTTTATGCTTTCTGGCATTCTAATGAGGCTATTCGCAATCATGACCTACAACTTACCTTTGCGCCGGCAAGCTATAAAGAGGGTGTGCAGAGCCAGTTAGATAATGAGCCCGGCTTTACGGTTGCGTCGTGGCAGCAACGCCCTGAAAGTCTTGGCTGGGTAAAAGCGCGGTCTGCTGACCCGTTCGATAAGCCCCGCATTCAGCCTAATTATCTTTCTGCTGAAGAAGATAAGCGGGTGTTGCTTGCCGGGATGAGGCTATGCCGCAGAATCATGGCGACACCTGAGCTGGCGCCCTATCTTGATTATGAGCAATATCCAGGAGAGCATATCCAGAGGGATGATGAATTATTGCAGGTTGCACGTGAACGCGGCACCACAACATATCATCTTATGGGGGCGTGTCGTATGGGGCCAGATAGTGACCCGACGGCTGTTGTTGATAGTGATTTGCGGGTAAAGGGGATTAAGGGTCTGCGGGTTGCTGATGCCTCTATCATGCCAACAATGCTATCGTCTAACTTGAATGCAGGCGCATTGATGATCGGCGAGAAAGCATCAGACCTTGTGCTTGGTAAAGAACCACTTGAGCCGATAATGGATGCTATTCAGCACTAATCAGCGGCTGGTGCGCTCTGTGTGTCTCTAAATCACAGCTTTTTCGTGCATATGTTCGTTCTTTACAATGCGCTGATAGCTGAAGGCAGATAAATCAAGGCTTCGATATTCACCATAGGTAACAAGCTCAGATATGCCGCGCCCCATGGCAGGTGACTGTTGCAGCCCATGCCCTGAAAATCCGTTTACGAACAGAAAATTACTGATTTCGGAATGCGGTCCAATAATGGCGTTATGATCAAAAACATTGAATGCATAATGACCGGCCCATGATGATGTCATTCTGATCCGCTCAAATTGTGGCACTCTGTTTGCCAGCATTGGCCAGACATTATTTTCCCACAGGCTATGGTCCTCAGCAAAATCGTCAGGATCAACAGCTGGGTCAGGATCAGGGGGGCTTCCGGCCATGAATTGTTCCCCATATTGGCGCATATGCATACCGCTTGGATCAATTGTCAGGGGTAGGTCGCGGCCAAGATTATCCTCTGCTGCAAAAATATAGGTGTAGCGTTTGCGCGGCTCGACCGGAATATCAATGCCGGCCATTCTGGCAGTGAGGGCGGCGCGAGGTCCGGTCGCATTGATGACAGTGCCACAGGAAATAACATCACCAGTTGCAAGAGTGACGGTTTCAATCTTTTGGCCATTAGCTGATTTTGTCATGCTGATTACTTCGTTTGCGATATATTCTGCCCCCTGTTTACCGGCAGAACGGCGCCACCATTCAAAGATGGTGCTGCCCTCGAAATAGCCTTCATTTTCAGTATTCAGACTGCATAGGACAATATCATCCAGATTATAGAACCCATAGTCAGCTTTCAGCTCTTCGGGGGTTAATATCTTTGTGCCAGCGCCGCAACGCTCCTGTACTTTCTGGCGGGCTCTCAGCTCATCAGCAAAACTGTCATTATCGGCAAGATACAGATAGCCAAAAGACTGCAATGTAAGGTCTGGGACGTCTGGAGACCCTCCCATATAGTCACGGAAATTTTTCACGAAATCGATGGTGAACTGAGAAATCCGGATATTGATCTCAGTTGAAAATTGCTGGCGCACACAGCTATTAGTATGGGCTGTTGAGCAGAATTCATATGCGGGGTCTTTTTCCACAACCAGAATAGAGCCGGTGAAGTCGGGATTAGATGATAAAAACCATGCAACCGAAGAGCCAAGCATTGCCCCGCCAATAATAACAACATCATAAGATGTGTGTTCTGGTGAATGAGTCTTAATTGCTGTAGGCATGTGACAATTCTCCGCTTGAGCCGATGTTGCAGACAGGATATCGGTGTTTCATTAATAGCCAAAGTTTATTTCTAGGATTTTAACAATGAAAAAGATTCCCGCCGCCTTTTTGCTTGGAAGCGTCGCACTAACAGCTATTTTTTATCAGTCTAGCGCACTGGCAAGCGCATGCCATCATTCAGGCATTGAAATCAGTGACGGGTATCTGAAAGCAACGCCGCCAAAAGCGCCTGTCTCTGCTGGCTATCTTACGATCCATAATAATGGCAGCGCTGATATTAATCTAACAGGCGTACGCGCCGCATTTGCCGGCATGGGCGCTGTTCATGATATGCAGATGTCGAACGGCGTAATGACAATGACCGAAGTTGAAAATGGCATCATGGTATCGGCTGGAAAGATGGTATCTCTCGCGCCTGGCGGGCTGCATTTGATGTTTATGGGATTAACCCAGCAACTGAAAACAGGTGATGAGCATACCATAACACTTACCTTTGATAAGTGCGGTGATTTGGATGTGAGCTTGCCTGTTGCAAGCAACGCTGTGTCAGGGCATAACCAGAGCTCGCATAAGAATCACTAAGGTTTCTGCCAAAAGAGAGGACCTCTGATATGTCACCGCGCGTTTATCTTTGCATTGCCATATTCTGCGTTCTTGGAGCGCTTGGGCTCACAGTCTCTGAATTTGTAGCAAATAAGTTCATGCCAGCAACAACATTTGATGTTGGCGCGAAATTCTCGCTGATAAATCATCAGGGCGCGCCTGTTACTGAGAGCGTCTTTCAGGGACATCCAAGCGCGTTATTTTTTGGCTTCACCCATTGCCCAGAAGTCTGCCCTACAACATTAAATGACCTTGCCTTGGCAAAGCAGGAGCTTGGTCCTAACGACAAGCTAAAGGTGTATTTTATCACGCTGGATCCGCTGCGTGATACAAGTGATGTGCTGGCAGAATATATTCCCTATTTTGGGCCTGATTTTATGGGCATTACAGGCTCTGAAGCTGATATTCAGGCGCTGTCAAAATCATGGGGCATATATTCCCAGAGGTCTGAGCTATCAGATGGCGGATATAATATTGACCATACAGCTACTGTTTTTCTGCTGGATAGCAAGGGCCAGTTTGCAGGGACAATCGCCTATGGCGAAGCACAGGATATTGCTGTCAAAAAACTAGAAAATTTGAGTAAAAAATAAGCTTAGATTTTATCAAGGTCTGGTGTGCGATCCCAGAACCGGTATTCGCGTTCAAGCGCGGCGGCCGCCTGTAGAAGGGTTGTCTCGCTATAGGGTTTTCCGATTAGCTGGACACTGACAGGCAGGCCGTTTTTATCCCATCCTGTTGGCAGGCACACAGACGGCAGGCCAAGAAAATTGACCGGACGGGTATTATGTCCAATACGTTGCATCAGCGGCGCAGCATCAGGCGTTGCTCCGACATCTGATGCTTCAATCGTCGGCAATGCAAAAGGCCAGACAGGCGTCATCAGGATATCTACCTTATCAAAGACCTCCTCCATCACGGCTGCAATAGCGCGGGCACGGGACTGCTGAAGGACGTGATAATCTTCTGCTGTGGTAAAAGCTCCTGCCAGAATTCGCATCAGTGTTTGATCATTCAGCATGTGACCTTTATCGCACGCTACTGTGCGGTGAATTTGCGCCGCCTCGGTTGCGATCATCAAGACATTCAGCGGATTGATGATATCTATATTACTAAGCTTGACCGCGCGTCCTTTTGCGCCAAGCGTCTGGCACAGCGCAAAACTATCAGCTGTCATATCAGCCATGTCAGTATCGGAGCCGGTGAGGAAGTAATCTTCGCATAATCCTATGCTAAGATCTGCCACACCTTTATCTAGATTGCGTGAATAATCTTCTGCTGGCACCTCAAGTGAACAGCTATCTGTTGCATCAAAACCTGTGATGGCTTGGAGAATGGCAGCGCCATCTGCTACCGAACGGCTTAACGGGCCGACCGTATCAAGAGAGTGCGAAAGCGGGAATACGCCCGAGCGGCTCACCACCCCGTAGGTTGGCTTTATGCCAACAAGACCGCAGGCAGCAGCAGGCAGCCGAATAGAGCCGCCCGTATCACTGCCAAGTGCGCCCGGAACAATGCCTGCGGCAACAACAGACCCTGAGCCAGATGATGATCCGCCACAGATATAATCAGGGTTCCAAGGATTTTTAGGTGTACCAGCAAACTCATTATGACCTGTTACACCAAGCGCATATTCAACTGATACCAGTCTGCCGCAATCAATCGAGCCTGCTTTATCCAGCTGGGATATAGCAAATGCAGTCTGGTGGGCTGTCTGGCCTTCACACGAAGAAGAGCCGCCCTCATCAGGCCAGGGGCCAGCAGGTGTGAGCCTGCCATAAAGTTCTTTATGGGCAAGCGGCACACCAAAAAGCGGTGCTGACCTATCTGTTTCTGTGGCTTGTGTTTCTGCCTGTGAAAGGCTGAAATCTTCATCAAGGAACCTTGTTGCTGACAGACGGCGGCCTAGGCCATCAAGCGCTGATAAAATAGCAGATGTCCGGGCAGGGATGCTGTCCGGTGCATCGCGGCTTTCTGCGGCAATATCCAGAGCAGATTGATAAAAGCTCATTCCGATATCTCCAGCTTTATGCCGTGCTGCTTAGCATAGCCAGAGAATAGCTCATGAACTGAGGGGCCGGACGGTTTCTTTTTTTGTGTGCTGAGAATGCCGCGGAGCTCGTCTGAGGTGGCGCGCGCGAGTTCGATTTGCGAGTCAGGGATGCCTGTTTCAGCCAGAACAGCCATCTCAAGCGGAGGGATAAATATTTTATCTGTCATACCAAAAACCCTAGACTAGTTCTACCCGCACTGACAAGACTGAAACAGCCTTTCTGGGCAGCCGGTAAAAAGCTTGTTGTCACACTGCCCGTGCTGTGACATTTTTCAAAGATGCCACATGAACATGATGACAATAATGCGCATACTCTCCTGCCAAGTGAGCCGGCCCTCAGGGTGCGGGCGCTGGAGACGATACTAACCCGCAAGGGGCTAGTTTCTGCAGAAACGCTCACTGAAATTATTGATATTTATGCCCATAAAATTGGCCCTCATATTGGCGCAAAAATTGTGGCGCGCGCATGGACGGACCCTGATTTCAAGCAGGCACTTTTAACAAATGCTGAAACAGTTCTGGGTGAAATGGGGCTTGCTGGCCGGCAGGGCGAACATGTTCAGGTCGTCGAAAATACAGCTGATATTCATAATATGGTGGTTTGCACATTATGTAGCTGCTACCCATGGCCGCTACTTGGCATTCCGCCGAGCTGGTATAAATCAGACGCCTATCGCAAGCGTGCTGTTCGTGAGCCGCGCACGGTGCTGGCAGAATTTGGAATGATGCCGCACCCGTCTCAATCAGTCAGAGTTTGGGATTCTACGGCTGAGATGCGCTATCTGGTGCTGCCTATGATGCCGGCGGCGGCGGCGGGGTGTGATGCAGAGGCGCTTGCCCAGTGGGTGACCCGCGATAGCATGATTGGTACCGGCTCCCCCAAGGCCCCGCAGATATGAGCCAGCAAAAGCCACATGATATGGGCGGGATACCGGATGATACGATTATTATCTCGGCTGAGAGCCGGGAGGATGAGGAACAGGTATTTCATCAGCCATGGCATGCGCGGGCACTGGCGATTACGCTTGCGGCGGGTGCATTGGGAAAGTGGAATCTGGATGCCTCACGCTTTGCGCGCGAATGTCTGCCAGCTGATGATTATAAACAGTTTTCCTATTATGAAAAATGGCTTGCTGGGGTTTGTAACCTGCTGGTAACCCACAAGCTGATTTCACGCGATGAAGTTGCAGCAGGAACAGCCGAGAGCGCAGCGCCTCATGACCGTATGCTAAAGCCGGAAATTGTCTCGGCGGTGCTAGCTAGTGGTGGGCCAGTGCGACGCGATATTGCCCAAAAGCCAAAATTTGAGGCCGGCACTGCTGTACGCACAAAGCAGATAAGCGATACTCTTCTTGTGCCGGACGGTCATACAAGGCTGCCGGCTTATGCGGCTGGCAAGCAGGCCGTCATTCGTGCCTGTCATGGCGCACATATTCTGCCAAACGCACATGCCCATTTCCGCGGAGAAGCGCCGGAGCCTTTATACCAGATTGCTATTTCTGCGGCTGAGCTTTGGGGCGAAAACGCAGTGGCTGGTGATGAGGTTATTCTGGATTGCTGGGAAAGCTATCTTGAGGCAGTGAGATAATATGGAGATACCTGATAAGCCCGTAACGGCGCCGGATTTTGCAGAGCCCCCGGATTTTGCAGAGCCCCCGGTCTTTGCAGAGCCATGGCACGCAGAATTATTTGCAATGACAGTTCATCTTCACAAACAAGGCCTGTTTAGCTGGCCTGACTGGACAGCACAGCTATCTGAGGCTCTTGCGGCGGCCGGCAAACATCACACGCTTGATGGCGGCGACGACTATTATGCTGTCTGGCTTGATACGCTTTTGCAAATCATGATAGCACAGGGCGTAACAGATGATAGTTCTGTTCAGGCAATGCAGGAGCAGTGGCGCGATGCTTATGTGCGCACACCGCATGGCAAGCCTGTCAGGCTAACAGACGATGGTTCAGACTAACTAAAAGTTAGACTATGTAAAAGAATGTGAGGGTTTAAATGCTTCTTGGTTGTATTGGTGATGATTTCACCGGTTCGAGTGATCTTGCAAATACATTGGCAAAAGAGGGTATGCATGCTGTCCAATATAGCGGCGTGCCATCTTCTGATGCGCCGTCGCATGTCGACGCTGGCATTGTCGCTCTGAAATCACGCTCCATTCCTGTCAAAGAGGCTATCGCGCAATCGCTTGAAGCGCTGGAATGGCTAAAGGCGCAAGGCTGTACCCAGTTCTTTTTTAAATATTGCTCAACCTTTGATTCAACGGCTGAGGGGAATATCGGGCCGGTCGCAGAAGCTCTTGCAGAGGCGCTAGGGGCAACAGGTGTGATTTTCTGTCCTGCCTTTCCCGGCACGGGGCGCTCGCTTTATCAGGGGCATTTATTTGTAAATGATATTCTGCTGTCCGATAGCCCTTTGCGTGACCATCCGCTGAACCCAATGACAGAATCTGATTTACGTATCTGGCTTGCAAAACAGACCCGTGGCCCAGTGGGGCATGTTGGCGCGGCAGACGTATTTGCCGGACCTGATGCGATTAAAGCAAAGCTGGCAGAAGAAGTAGCGGCAGGCCGTAATCTGGTGATTATGGATGCGTTGCGTGATGACGATTTACGCGCCATCGGAACAGCTTTGTCTGATGCGGTTCTGATAACTGGCGGCTCTGGTGTTGCGCTTGGCTTGCCAGATAATTTCCGCCGGTCTGGTGCGATGGGCAAAACATCACATAGCTGGCAGGGACAAGCTGGCACATGCGCTATTCTATGCGGGTCTTGTTCTGCTGCAACACGCCGTCAGATTGAGGTTCATAAACAAACACAGCCATCATTGGTGCTTGATGCTGCCAGCATTATTGATGGTCAGTTTAGGGTGAGTGATGCGCAGGCATGGGTAGAGGCCTGCTGGCAGGACAATGCCGATAGCCTACCTCTTATCTATAGTTCAGCTGATCCTGAAGAGGTCCAAAAAATCCAGCAAATGTTCGGAACTGACGTTGCTGCTGCCGCGCTTGAAGGGTTCTTTGGCGCGCTGGCCGCAACGCTTGTTGATACCGGTATTGGTAGACTGATTGCCGCTGGCGGTGAGACATCTGGCGCTGTTGTTGAGCATCTTGATATCGACCAGCTCGAAATCGGTCCTGAAATTGACCCAGGTGTTCCTGCGTTGCGGGCAAGCCCGTCTCTGACACTTGCGCTGAAGAGCGGTAATTTTGGTGCCGAAGATTTCTTTGCTAAGGCAGCTCGCCAGCTAGGCTGACTTTCATCCATCCAAGGGATTTGAATAATGAGCGAGACACAGATACGAGAGCAGATTTGCCTGTTGGCAAAGTCGCTGTTTGATAGGGGCCTAACAGGAGGGGCAAGCGGCAATATTTCTGTGCGCCTTGATGATGGTAGCCTGCTTGTCACGCCGACAGGGAATAGTTTTGGCGCGCTCGACCCTGCTAACCTTAGTCATCTTGATAAGGGTGGGCGTCTGCTAAGTGGTCTGGCCCCGACCAAAGAAATGCCGCTCCATGCCGCGTTTTATGAATCACGCATGCGTACCAAAGCTGTTGTGCATTTGCATAGTACGCACTCAGTTGCGCTGTCTTTATTGCCGGTTGAGGATGTTGATAATTTCCTGCCGCCTCTGACAGCCTATTCAATTATGCGGTGCGGCAAGGTATCTTTGCTGCCCTATTTCAGGCCGGGCGATCCTGCGGCCGGAACGGCGCTGCGCGGGCTTGCAGGAAAGCGGACATCTGTTATGCTTGCCAATCATGGCCCTATTGTTGCCGGCGCTGATCTTGAAGCAGCTATCTATGCTGTTGAAGAATTGGAAGAAACCGCAAAGCTGGCTCTTATGATGCGCGGGATGCAGCATAAGGCGCTTACAGATACTCAGATTGCTGACCTTGTTCAGCATTTCTCCCTTGAATGGGATTAGGATAAAATCATGCCGCCTATTATTGATGTTCAGCATCTGATTAAAAGCTATGCCGGAGGTGGGCGTGCGCTGGATGATGTGTCGGTTGAAATTGAAAGCGGTGAAATTCTGGCTCTTTTGGGCCCGAACGGTGCTGGCAAAACAACGCTGATTTCCATTATTTGCGGGCTGACCAGAATTACCGAAGGCACTGTTAGTGTTGGCGGATTTGATGTGGTCAAAGATTATCGCAAGACACGCGCACTTATTGGTCTTGTGCCGCAGGAATTGATGCTTGAGCCGTTTGAGACAGTGTTTGAAACTGTTAGTCTGTCGCGCGGGTTATTTGGCTGTAAGCCTAATAAATCCTATATTGAGAGTGTTTTAAGCCAGCTTTCCTTGCTGGATAAAAAAGACGCGCAGATGAAAGAATTATCAGGCGGGATGAAGCGGCGCGTGCTGATCGCAAAGGCGCTGAGCCATGAGCCAAAAATCCTATTTCTGGATGAACCGACCGCTGGTGTTGATGTTGAGTTGCGCCGTGATATGTGGAACGTCGTTACCGAGCTGAAGCAGCGCGGTGTGACCATCGTGCTAACCACTCATTATATCGAGGAAGCAGAAGAAATTGCTGATAGGGTTGCGGTCATTAATGGCGGTAAGATTCTGCTGATTGAGGAAAAAGACAAGCTCATGAAGCGGCTTGGCACAAAGCAGCTTCGCATTGAGTTGCAAGCGCCGATTACAACGCTACCTGATAGCCTGTCAGATGTTGATGTGCAGCGTGCAGATGACGGTATGAGCCTTATTTATCATTATGATGTGAAAGCTGAGAGAACCGGTATCACTTCGCTGCTATCAACGCTCGCCTCAGAAGGAATTGTGCTGCGGGATTTGCAAACCTATCAAAGCTCACTAGAAGACATTTTTGTCGGTCTGGTAACGGAGGAAAATAAATGAACCTTTATGCAGTAAGGGCTATTTATTCCTTTGAAATGGCGCGCACCTTTCGCACGATGCTCCAGTCAATTGCATCGCCTGTCATCTCAACAGCGCTCTATTTTGTTGTATTTGGTTCTGCCATTGGCAGCAGAATGACAATGATAGATGGGGTGCCGTATGGCGTCTTTATCGTGCCAGGGCTCATCATGCTGACGGTGATGATGCAGTCAGTGGCAAACGCCTCTTTTGGTATTTATTTCCCTAAGTTTCTAGGCACAATTTATGAGCCATTATCGGCGCCAATATCGCCGTGGGAGATTGTAATCGGCTATGTGGGGGCTGCTACAACAAAATCAATAATGATTGGCCTGATTATTCTTGCTGTCTCATTTCTGTTTGTGCCTGTTACCATTGCTCATCCTGTTTTGATGTTATGTTTTTTAATGCTGACAGCGATATCCTTTAGCTTGCTTGGGTTTATTCTTGGGATTTGGGCACGTAGTTTTGAGCAGCTGAATCTTGTGCCGATGCTGATCCTCACACCATTAGTATTTTTGGGGGGTAGTTTTTATTCGATTGATATGTTGCCACCCGTCTGGCAGACCGTGACCCTATTCAATCCTGCTGTGTATCTTATCTCAGGGTTCAGATGGGCTTTTTTCGATACAGCAGACGTCTCCATCGCAGTATCTTTGCTGGCGATTGGCGTGTTCAGCGCTATTTGTTTTGCCGTCATCTCGTGGATGTTTGCAACCGGATACCGGCTCAAAAATTAGTACGGTCTCCGTCGAGCCATTTTCTGCCAGCTTTATAACTGAAGCGGCCAGTCACCTCTGCTAAGGCTTTTGCACGCATTGATAACACGCTCAAAGCTATGGCGCGCACGTTCAACAGAATGGCGCGCCCTTAGATGGGCATGTACAAGCCCCATATCAATAATACAGCTTGCCTTGCATCCGGCATCCTCAAGCCGTTTGGCAAAAAGCGGGCCATCATCGGCAAGCGGGTCGCATTGGGCCGAAAAGCTGATGCTTGGCGGCATGCCGGATAAATCATCTGCAGAGAGGGGCGCGGCTGCATGAGCGGCCTGATTATCACCACCGAATAGCAGATTGCTATAGATCTCCATTCCTGCCGTGGTCAGCATTGGAGCATTTGCATGAAGGCTATAGCTTGGTGCCTCCCTATCATTGCCATAGACAGGGTAGATGCCAACAAGCCCGCAGAGGCGCGCAAGCAAATCGCTTTCGCCTCGATTGCGGACCTCAAGCGCAGTAGCAGCAGCAAGATAGCCGCCAGCACTATCCCCCATCAGGATGAATGAGCGGTCACTTTGTTCACTGCAATAGCGCAAAGCATCACAGCAATCATCACGGCATGCTGGATAGACATGTTCCGGCGCTAGCCTATAATCAACAGCCGTGACGCAAAAGCCTGTTTCTGCCGCGATGTCAGCACAGATATCATCATGGGTTTCAAGATTGCCAACCACAAACCCGCCGCCATGCATATAAAAAATCTCAGTTGCTTCGGACGCGCCATTGGGCGTGTAAACCCGCATAGGAACCGGACTATTAATATCATGTATCGTCACAGTTTCATGGGCTGGCCCACGCATATTATCTGACATAGCATTATAGCAGGCACGCCGGACGCTTATGTCACCATCACGCTCTGCATTAGAAAAATAGCTTTCAGTATCGGTAATAAACCGCAGCACATCTTCATCTAGCATGCGCTGATAGTCTATTTTTGTCATCGCTTGTGTTGTCATCTGAGGCGGGTCTCCTTTAGGAGGGTTCTTCCCATTTTGGGTCACGCTTTTCAAGAAATGCGCCAATACCTTCTTCAGCGTCACGGTTTAGCATATTTTCAACCATAGTATGGGCAGCATAGTCATATGCGTCGCTGAGTGGCATCTCTAATTGGCGATAAAAGGCTTCTTTACCAATTTTAACAGTGGAAATCGGCTTACTGGCGATTAAGTCTGCCATTTCATGAGCGGCCTCTAATAGCGCATCTGGCGCTACAACTTTGTTCACAAGACCAAATTCTAGTGCTTTATCTGCTGATATTGCCTCACCCGTCAGCAGCATTTCCATAGCGTGTTTGCGGCCCACATTACGCGAGATAGCAACCATCGGGGTTGAACAGAATAGTCCGATATGAACCCCCGGCGTTGCAAATTTTGCAGTGTCAGCTGTAACAGCAAGGTCGCATGTTGCAACCAGCTGGCAGCCAGCGGCCGTTGCTGTTCCTTGAACGGCGGCAATCACAGGTTTGGGGCATTTTATGATGGCTTGCATCATGGTAGAGCAGGCAGTCAATGTTGTTGTAAAATAGGCGCGCCCTCTATCACTATCAGCCCGGGCAGCTGTCATCTGTTTAAGATCATGTCCTGCACAGAATACAGGTCCCGCCGCTGTCAGGATAATGACCTTGATAGCCGGTGTTTCTGCTAACCGTTCAATAGCAACGGTTATGGCTGAAATCATTTCAAGTGAGAGGCAATTGCGCGCATCAGGACGGTTCAGTGTCAGAACAGCGACATCCCCTTTATGCTCTTCACGTAAGTGCTCGTTCAGGGAGCCAAGTGAGCCTGCTTTTATGCCTAATGTCTCATCTGGTGCCATAGCGCAGTTCTTCCTTTCGCAACTTTGGTATAAAATGCTATCATAGGAATCAATCAGGGAAAAGAGCGTCGCTGAACTGGTCGCGCTTTTGTGTGGCGCCTCTCTTCTTTCTCATATGCTGAAATTTGCGACTTCAGGCGAAATTTGGCGTTATGAGGCAAAAGATAATTCGCTTAGGGTATTTCGATGAACGAATTAACCGACCAAAAAGACCTTATTCTTAGCGGCGCGCTGCGCGCAGTATCGCTGACAGACAAATATGATCTGGATGCAGACACTGTTTTTGTGACGGGCACGCAAGCGCTCGTGCGATTATGCCTGCTTCAGGCGCAGCTTGACAGTAAAGCAGGGCTGAATACAGCTGGCTTTGTCTCAGGCTATCGGGGCTCTCCTTTAGGCGCGGTCGATATGCAATTCTCGTCAGCCACGTCAGTGCTGAAGGATGCAAATATTCTGTTTGAGCCTGGCCTGAACGAAGATATGGCCGCAACCGCTGTCTGGGGTACCCAGCAAACCCATCTCTATGGCGAGAATACAACAGATGGCGTATTTGCTATCTGGTATGGGAAAGGCCCCGGTGTTGACCGAACGGGCGATGTATTCCGGCATGCGAATATGGCGGGTACAGCTCCGAATGGCGGCGTTATCGCACTATTGGGTGATGACCATACAGGCGAAAGCTCAACGGTCTGCCATCAGAGCGAATATGCGCTTGTTGATGCAATGATGCCTGTGCTCAACCCTGCTAATGTTGAAGAAATTGTCCAGTTTGGGTTGCATGGCTGGGCACTATCGCGGTTTGCAGGTGTCTGGACCGGCATCAAATGTGTAAAAGACAATATAGAATCAACGGCGTCTGTGGCGCTCAATGCTGATGAGTTTAGTGTCAGTCTGCCCAATGAATATGCAATGCCTGAAGAGGGGTTGAATATCCGCCTTGGTGATACGCGCCATAATCAAGAAGCGCGGCTTCACCGGCATAAAGTTGGCGCGGTTCAGGCTTATGTGCGGGCCAATCACCTTGACCGTGTTGCAATCGAAGGCGGGTCTCATCCCTCGCTTGGGATTGTCTCAACCGGCAAATCCTATATGGACGTCCTTCAGGCACTTGCTGATTTAGGTATTACGCCAGCCCGCGCTGAAGCCCTTGGTTTATCTGTTTATAAGGTTGGTATGTCATGGCCGCTTGAACCAAACGGCATTCGTGATTTTGCTGCTGGGAAAACCCATCTTCTTGTTGTCGAAGAAAAACGCGGCCTTATTGAATCGCAAATGAAGGATGTGTTGTATGGCATGGCTGATGCGCCAGTCATTATTGGAAAACGCGATGAAGCAGGCGCTGTATTGCTTGCCGAAGAAGGCGGGCTGACCTCTACGCAAGTCGGCATGGCAATCGGCGTTCATCTCCTGAAAGATAGGTCTAGCGATACCGTTGTTGAACAGAATCTATCGCGGCTCTGTCAGGTTGCAGCTCAGGAAATTGCCCCGCTTGGCACCGAGCGCGTCCCCTATTTCTGTGCAGGTTGTCCTCATAACTCATCAACTGTTCTGCCCGAAGGCGCGCGCGGTTATGCCGGTATTGGCTGCCACTGGATGGCGCAATTCATGGAGCGGAATGTTGAAGGGCATACCCATATGGGCGGCGAAGGCGCGAACTGGATCGGTGAAAGCTTTTTTTCAACACGAAATCATATCTTCCAGAATATCGGAGATGGCACATTCAACCATTCCGGACTGATGGCCATCCGTGCCGCCATCGCATCAAACGTCAATATGACCTACAAAATTCTCTATAATGATGCGGTTGCTATGACGGGCGGGCAAACCCACGAAGGCGATATGACGCCAAAAGAGATTGCTGAGTTAATGGTTGCGTGCGGCGCAAAGCGCACGGTCCTTGTTTGTGATGATTTATCGCGTCATGACGGTATTAGCTATCCAAAAGAGGTCCAGCTTTATCACCGCAGCATGTTGCAACCTGTTCAAGAAGAACTTGCTGCAGTTGAAGGCGTGACAGCGCTGATTTATGACCAGACCTGTGCAACCGAAAAACGTAGGCGCAGAAAACGCGGGCTGATGCCTGATCCAGATGAACGTATTTTTATTAATCCGGATGTCTGTGAGGGGTGCGGCGATTGCGGTGTGCAGTCAAACTGTGTTGCTATTCTGCCGCTTGAAACCGAATTAGGGCGCAAGCGTAAAATCGACCAGTCAGCCTGTAACAAAGATTTCAGCTGTGTCAAAGGGTTCTGCCCCAGCTTTGTGACTGTGAAGGGCGCAACAATTCATAAGCCGGATGCGGTGATGGCGCTCAGTGATGACGTGCCGTTACCAGCCGCAGCTCTCTCGCTTGATAGGCCCGTCAGCATTATTCTGACAGGTGTTGGCGGAACAGGTGTTGTTACCATTGGCGCTCTGCTTGGTATGGCAGCGCATCTTGAAGGCAAGGGGTGCGGTATTATCGATATGGCCGGTTTGGCGCAAAAAGGCGGGGCTGTAACAAGTCATATCAGGATCGGGCGTACACCAGAGGATATTTCAGCTATTCGGATTGGCCCCGGAGGCGGCGATGTTCTGCTCGGCTGTGATATGCTGGTGAGTGCTACCTCATCTTTGCTGAAACTGCTCAGCCCGGATGCTCATATTGTGGCAAATAATTATGAAATGCCAACCGGTGATTTCACCCGCGATGCTGATGCGTTTCTGCCAACCGACGCAATGGCGGCGCGGCTAACACAAGCTGTGCCAGCTGGCCAGTCATGCCAGATGAATGCGACAGGTCTTGCGACCAGCTTGCTGGGTGATGCGATTGCCTCAAACCTCTTCTTGCTCGGCGTTGCATGGCAGCGTGGTCTTGTGCCGTTAAGCCTTGAGTCTATGAGCGAAGCTATCCGGCTAAATGGTGTTGCTATCGACCAGAGTCTGCAAGCCTTTAATTGGGGCCGGCGGTGGGTGGTAGATGAGCATAGCGTTATGCAATCTGCAGGATTGGCTGGCATGTATATTCATACACCGATCACTGATATTGATGAGCTAATTGCAGACCGGATGACGCGGCTCACGGCCTATCAGAATGCTGCTTATGCTGACCGGTTTAAGGCTAGAATGGATGCGGTTCGGGCATGTGATGCAGACGCTCACTCTGCGCTGTCAATCGCGGCAGCACGCGGGCTGTATAAAATGATGGCGATTAAGGACGAATATGAAGTTGCGCGTCTTTATACTGATGGCGCCTTTGCAGCCGCTCTTAAAAAACAGTTTGATGGCGATGTAAGCCTCTCCTTCCATTTGGCGCCGCCGCTTCTGTCTGGCACTGATGCTGTTACAGGCAGGCCCGTTAAGCGTATCTTTGGTAGCTGGGTGATGCCGGTAATGCGCGGGCTTGCCAAGGTGAAGGGCCTGCGCGGGACTGTGTTTGATATTTTCGGTTACACCCAAGAGCGCCGCAGCGAGCGTGCTTTTCTTGCGCGTTATGAAGACCTGCTCGACAGGGTGTGTTCTGATGTGACCTCCGATAATTATGATATTGCTGTCTTACTTGCATCGATACCAAATGATGTGCGGGGCTTTGGTCCGGTAAGAGAGAGCCATATGCAGATGGCTGGGCGCCAAATGGATACGCTGCTAGAACAGTTCTCCAGCACGATTGCTGCACAGGCTAAAAAGTAAAAATAACGAGCATATAGCAGGAAAAGAACAGGGGTAGATGATGACTTATACACCGCCATTGAATGATATGAAATTTGCGCTTCGCTACCTATCTGGTTTTGATAATGTTGTAAAACTGCCGGCTTTCTCAGAAATTAGCCTTGATTTGGCAGATGCTATTCTGGATGAAGCAGGTAAGCTGGCGGCCGATGTAATCGCCCCGCTAAACCATCCCTCAGATCAACAAGGCGCGGTTCGCAATCAAGATGGTAGCGTGACAACCCCTGATGGTTTCAAGCAGGCCTATCAAGCGATGGGTGAGGGCGGATGGACTGCTATGGAAGGCGCTGAGGCCTATGGCGGCCAGAATATGCCGATGGTCGTCAGTGCTGCGGTAAATGAAATGTGGCAGTCTGCTAGCCTTGCCTTCAGCTTATGCCATCTCTTAACTCAAGGGCAGATTTTTGCGCTTGGGAAATCTGCGTCCGAAGAACAGAAAAAAACCTATCTGCCTCCGATGATCGAAGGTCGCTGGACAGGGACAATGAACCTAACTGAACCACAGGCCGGAACAGATCTTGCCGCCATCAAGTCGCGCGCAATCAAACAGGATGATGGCAGTTACCGTATTACAGGTCAGAAAATCTATATCACCTATGGTGAGCATGATATGGCGGAAAACATCATTCATCTTGTGCTGGCACGAACGCCTGATGCACCGGACGGTGTTAAAGGTATTTCTGTCTTTCTTGTGCCGAAAATTTTGGTCAATGCAGATGGAACACTTGGCGAAGCTAACGATGTGAGGTGCCTGTCTATTGAAAAGAAATTAGGCATAAAAGGTTCCCCAACAGCTGTCCTGCAATATGGTGAAAATGGCGGGGCTACTGGATATCTGGTTGGTGAGGAAAATAAGGGCCTTGGGATCATGTTTGGTATGATGAACCATGCCCGCTTTGCTGTTGGCTTGCAGGGGTTATCTATTGCTGAACGCGCTTATCAGCAGGCGGTCGATTATGCCCAGAACAGAATTCAAGGCACGCCGCTTGATAGCAAAGCAGGAGACCCGATTTCCCATCACCCCGATGTGCTCCGCCTATTATCTGTTATGCGGGCTGAATTAGAAGCCATGCGCGCCCTTCTTCTTGTTGGTGGTGCAGCTCTTGATACCGCACATAATGGCAACGAGGCGGAACGTGCCGCCGCTGATACCCGCGCATCTTTATTAATTCCTATTCTGAAAGGCTGGCTGACCGAACGGTCTGTTGCCATGGCGTCAGACGCTGTTCAGGTGCATGGCGGTATGGGCTTTATTGAGGAGACAGGGGCTGCACAACATTTCCGTGATAGTCGTATTCTGCCAATCTATGAAGGCACAACAGCCATTCAGGCCAATGACCTTATCTTCCGAAAAACCTTGCGCGATAATGGTGTAGCTGTGCGGGAATTGCTGGCTGAAATTACGGCTGACATGGTGGGTGTTGATGCTGCTTTAGCTGACCCTGTGCATAAAGCGGTTGCGGTTACTGATGATACTCTGGAACATCTTCTTGCCGCAGCGAATGACCCGCGCAGGGCAGCTGTCAGCGGCGTGAACTGGCTTATGCAGCTTGGTATCTTGTGCGGCGGATGGATGATGGCGCGCTCAGCAAAGGCAGCTGCAAATGGCGCATCAGCCGATTTTTCTGCTGAATTCCTCATGGCAAAACAGACGACATCTCTTATCTATATTCAGCAATGTCTGCCACAGCTCTTTAGCCTGTCTGAGATGATTTGTAATGGCGATGATTCAGTCTTGCGGATGCGGCCAGAATGGTTGCTACGTGCATAATATATTAAAGATGGATGGTAGGATTAATCTTTAGCAAAAGACGATACCCTATCCTGCTAACCCCTATACAAGAAACATCGGAGTGATGAGCAAATGAGCAAGGATTATAGTTTTGATACCCTTAGCCTGCATGCAGGCCAGACACCTGATGAACGTCATGGTTCGCGCGCTGTCCCTATCCATCAGACAACATCCTATGTGTTTCAGGATACGCGTCATGCGGCCGCGCTCTATAATATGGAAATTGGCGGGCATCTCTATAGCCGGATTTCAAACCCGACTGTTGCAGTGCTAGAGCAGAGGCTTGCTGCATTGGAGGGCGCTGCTGCTTGTACGGCAACAGCCTCTGGCATGGCAGCGCTGTCATCTGTGTTGATGACGCTATGTTCGGCAGGCGATCATATCGTTGCCTCATCACAGCTTTACGGCGCAAATATCAATCTACTGAAATATACATTTCCGCGCTTTGGGATTACAACCACCTTTGCAAACGCAACAGACCCTGATGCAATAGCGGCGGCTATCCAGCCAAATACGAAACTGATTTTTGGCGAAGTTGTTGGCAATCCCGGCCTTGATATCATGGATGTTGATGCTGTTGGCAAAATCGCTGATGAGGCAGGTATTCCGCTGATCCTTGATGCAACCTTTAATACGCCCTACCTTCTCAAGCCGCTTGAACATGGCGCTTCTATTATTGTTCATTCCCTGACTAAATGGATTGGCGGACACGGTATTGCCATTGGCGGGGCTGTGCTTGATGGCGGCCGGTTTGACTGGGGCGCATCCGATAAGTTTCCCACCATTGCATCTCCGCATTATGCGATGGACGGTATCAATTTTTATGAAGAATTTGGACCAACGGCAATGACGGCAAAATTACGTGCCGAAATGATGTATAATTTTGGGCCCTGCCTGTCGCCAACAAATGCGTTTCATTTGCTTCAAGGGATAGAAACACTGCCTCTTCGTATGCAACGGCATATTGAAAATACAGACGCACTTCTTGCGTATCTTAGCGCTCATGATGATGTTGCGTGGGTGCGTCATCCCCATCTTGAATCACACCCCCAGCATGAATTGGCAAAACGGCTTATGCCAAAGGGTGCTGGCTCGATTATCACCTTTGGGGTGAAAGGGGGGCGTGATGCTGGGCAGGCCTTTATCGAAGCTGTTGAGCTCTCCTCCCATCTAGCTAATGTGGGTGATGCCAAGACACTTGTTATTCATCCTGCTAGTACAACCCATTCCCATATTGATCCTGAGGCTATGAAAGATGGCGGCCTGAGTGATGATATGATTAGGCTATCTGTTGGGCTTGAGGATATTGAAGATATCAAAGCTGATTTCGAGATTGGCTTTAAAGCAGCAAAACGGCGGATGGCGCCCCGTGCGGCAGAATAAAGGATAGGCAAAATGAAGGTCAATTGCGGCGGGATATCTATCCATATTGCCTCTGGTGGACGGGATTTTGTGACCGGACAGAAAACGATTGTGATGCTTCACGGTAGTGGGCAGAGCCATTTAACATGGGTCCAGCAAAGCCGTTATTTTGCCTATGAGGGCTATAATGTGATTGCACCGGACTTGCCGGGGCATGGGCTATCAGGTGGCGCGCCGCTTCAGACCATTGAAGAAATGTCTGATTTCATGCATGCGCTACTAGGCCAGCTCGGCTGTGGTCCGGTTGTCTTTATTGGTCATTCACAAGGCTGTCTTATTGGTCTTGATATGTGTGCCCGCTATCAGGCCGATCTTGAACGGCTTGTCCTGATTGCTGGCGGGCTTTCTATTCCGGTAAATGATTATCTTGTCGGCGCATCGCAGAATAAGCTTGATAAGGCTATCGAGATGATGACGGGCTGGGGTCATAGCAACATTGCGCATATGCATGATAATGAGTTGCCGGGGCATTCTCATCTTGGGTTTGGCCGCGCGCTGATGGCATCAAACGATGTAAATGCGCTACATGCTGACCTATCAGCCTGTAATGCGTATGATGGCGGCGCTGCTGCTGCTGCTGCGATAAAAGTGCCAACATTAGTGATTTTGGCAGCGGCTGATAAAATGACACCAGCTAAAGCCGGCCGCGCTATGGCAGCAGCGATTGCTGGCGCTGAGCTTATTGAAGTATCAGGAGCTGGTCATATGCTGCCAGCTGAAAAACCGCTTCAGGTTAATAATCATATTACCCGTTTCCTATCCGCATAGAGCGCACAGATAATCAGATGAGCTGTCCCGTCATAATTGCGAGATGGTATCAGTTACGAAAGGTCACCTGTTATGACAAATTCTGAATTCTCTCATATTGCTGTGATTGGTGCTGGAACCATGGGAAGCGGAATTGCAGCGCAGATTGCGAATGCCGGACTGCCGGTTCTGCTGCTTGATTTGCCGGCAAAGGATGCAAGCATGCCCTCTCCGGCAGAAGCTGCTATCCAGAGACTTATCGGTTCCGAGCCGCCGCAATTAATGAGCCGCGATAATGCAAAGCTGATTACGGCAGGGACAATTGATGGTGACTTTCATCACTTATCTAGCTGTGATTTAATCATTGAAGCTGTTATCGAGCAGCTCCCTGTAAAACAGGCACTTTATCGCCGGCTTGATAAAACAGTATCTGCTGACTGTGTGATTACATCTAACACATCAACTATCCCGATTAGCCTGCTGGTTGATGGAATGCCGGCATCCTTTGCCAAGCGATTTGCCATTACGCATTATTTCAATCCAGTGCGGTTTATGCGCCTGCTTGAACTTGTGCGCGGCGCGAATACTGATGCTGGCATAATGGATAGGCTTGCGCGGTTTAATGACGAAACCCTTGGTAAGGGGGTTGTGCGATGTGGTGATACGCCGGGGTTCCTAGGCAATCGTATCGGCGTTTATGCGCTTCAGGTCGGGATGCATGAAGCCTTAAACAGCGCTATTCCCATCGAAGAGGCAGATGCGCTCGTGGGGCGCCCAATGGGCATTCCAAAAACGGGAATCTTCGGACTCTATGATCTTATTGGGGTTGATTTGATGTCTGATGTAGTAACCTCATTGCGCACAATTCTGCCGGATGGTGATGATTTTCATTCTGTGGGTAGCGACCATCAGCGGGTCACCCAGATGATAGCTGACGGCTATACAGGTAATAAAGGGAAGGGCGGATTTTATCGCCGGGGTACTGTGGGGCGTGAGGTTCAGGATAGTTTGATGGATGCTAATCAGCTGGTCTGGCGGGCTGTGAAGCCAAGCTTACCAGAGGCAGCGCAGCGCTCGGCTGAAGCAGATGCGCGCAATGAAGACCCGCTTGGTCCTGTGCTGGATGATACAAGTATGGGCGGGCAATATGCAAAACGCGTTCTGGTGCGCATCCTGTCCTATGCCGCCTCACTTGTGCCTGATATTACCGCATCGCCGCAGGATATTGATGATGCCATGAAGCTTGGCTTTAACTGGCAGCGTGGCCCGTTTGAGCTGATTGATGCCATTGGCATTGACCGGTTGCGGGCGCTTGCCACTGAAGCAGACTGGCCGCTTCCCAAACAACTAATGACCCGGACACGGCCTTATTATGATGCCAGCGGCTCCGGTCTCAAAGTGGATGTTGAGGGGCAGGGCTATCAGATGATAAACCTGCCAAAAGGCGTGATGCGGTTTCATATGATGCGCCAGACAACGCCTGTGATTGCCCGCAACGAAGCTGCAAGCCTGTATCGGCTAGATGGCGATTTGCGGCTTGTTGAATTTCATTCAAAGGCGAATGCGCTGAATGACAAATCAATGGAGATTGTTGCCGCTGCGGCGGCCGATCACGGCGCTGGTATTCTGGTTCATAATGACGCGCAGCATTTTTCGGCTGGGGTTGATCTCAATCAATTCCGCGCCTTTATTCAGGCAGGTGACTGGGCTGAAATGGACGCCTTTCTGGTACGGTTTCAACAAGCTGTCAAAGCATTGAAATATACCCCTGTTCCGGTTATCGGGGTGCCGTCTGGTCTTGGTGCTGGGGGCGGCTTCGAAGTCTTGATGCATTGCGATAAGCTGGTGGCCCATAATAATATTACAGTTGGTCTTGTTGAAGCTGGTGTTGGTGTTGTGCCGAGTGGCGGCGGGGTGAAAGAAACCTATTTACGCTGGTATGCTGCAACAAATGACTGGAATGAAGCAGCATGGCAGACATGGATGCAAATCGGTTATGGCAAGACAGGGTCATCACCGCAGCTCGCTGCCCGTCTGCAATATTTCCGTAACGGTCATGATAGGGCAGTGATGGGCCGTGATCGCCTGATGTCTGCAGCCCTTGCTGAAATGGCAGTGCTCCAGCCGGGATATCAGGCGCCAGCCGTGCCGCGGGTCAGGCTTGCAGATCATGCTCTTATCGAAAAAATGGATAAATTTATGGCTGAAGGTGTTGCTCGCGGTGACTTCTTTGAGCATGACAAAACTGTCGCGATGGAGATTGCAACCATCATTGTAGCTGATCACGGTCAAGCGCAGGAAAGTGATGAGCAGGCACTCTACGATCGCGAAAGACGGGCCTTCTTGATGCTGGCTAAAACTGAAAAAACGGGCTTGCGTATTAGTGCGATGCTTGACGGGCAGGGCGCCCTTCGTAATTAGGGCTGTTGTTGTGAAAGGCTGATAACTGGCATATCAGCAAGCGCTGCATCACGGGGGTCGTGGCTTACCAGAAGAGTGGGTACGCCGCGGGTTTTTGTCTCGGCGCGCAAAAGCGCAATATTCTTGGTGCGCGCATCATCATCCAGACTAGCAAATGGCTCATCCAGTAAGAGCGCTTCAGGCGCTGCTAGCAGCGTGCGCAACAAAGCAACCCGTGATTGCTGACCACCCGATAATGTCGCAGGGTCACGGGGCCCGAACCCAGCAAGCCCTGCTGCTTCAAGCGCGTCTTCTATCATTGCCCGTCTTGTGGCGCCCCGATGCGTTCTGGCAAGGCCAAAGCTGATATTATCGGCAATGCAAAGATGGGGAAATAACAATGGGGTTTGAAACAGTATGCCGATGCGCCGACGCTCGGCTGGCAGCTTTGTTACATCCTTGCCAAAAAGACTAACATTGCCCGTTGCATGAAGACCGTTTATCGGCATGCCAGCAATCCAGCGAAGCAAGGTTGTTTTCCCTGCCCCGCTTGGGGCAGATATCAGGCAGATATCTCCTGCGGCAACTGACAGGCTCAGCGGCGCGAATAAAGGCGTAGCGGTCGTGCCGGCATCTGCCTCCGAGAGGCAAAATGAGGCGTTGGTAACATGCAACATAAAATTTTATCTCTGTGGTCTCATTTCAGCACAGATGCGCGCCAGACTTCTTTCAGCTAACATTATAGACTATAGTGGCGCAAAATCACCCTCACATGATGTTAGGCGTGTAACCATAATGACAGCAAGGAAATCATCAGTGCTACCAGCAATCCTTCGCCCCTTTATCGTCTCTCTGGCGCCTTTACTCATCGCGTTATGTCTCACAGCTATTTCAAGCGCGCCTCTGCGGGCAGAAAGCTTTGCTGAGGTAACGCGCCTGGCACGTGGCCAGACAGTCTATTTTAATGCATGGGGCGGGTCGCCATCGATTAATGCCTATATCGGATGGGCGGGCGAGCAGCTGAAACAGCGTTATGGCATCACCCTTGTGCATGTGAAGCTAACAGACACCTCTGAAGCTGTGTCGCGGATCCTTGCTGAAAAGGTTGCCGGAAAATCATCGGGGGGAAGTGTTGATCTCATCTGGGTTAATGGAGAGAATTTCGCATCTCTGAAGCGTGACGGCCTTTTGCGAGCAGATGATTGGGCCTTTGGTCTGCCCTCTTTTGCCTATACTGACAGCAAGACCTTGCCAGCTATCCTGTCTGATTTTGCTGTGCCAACTGACGGTCAGGAATCTCCGTGGGGCCGCGCTCAGTTAGTGTTTGCCTATGATAGTCGTTATGCTGAGACTCCGCCGCGCTCTGCAGCCGCCCTTGCTAAGTGGATAGGCGCTAATCCTGGCCGGTTTAGCTATCCCCAGCCGCCTGATTTTACCGGCACCAGTTTTCTGAAACAGATAGCTCTTGAACTTGCCCCTGACAGGTCAGTCTTCATGATGCCGGCAGAGACTGCTGATAAGGATGCCGCTCTTGGGCCGCTCTGGCAGTGGCTTGAGACAGTACATCCCGACCTATGGCGCGGCGGCACATCCTATCCAGCAAACTATACAGATATGGTTCAGTTGCTAGGCGATGGTGAGCTATCTTTTGCAATGGCCTTTAATCCAGCAGAATTTTCCAACGGTATTGCAAGTGGCGTTCTGCCCGAAACTGTGCGGAGCTATATTCATCAAGGCGGTACCTTGGCGAATGTGCATTTTGTAGCGATTCCGTTTAATGCGTCAGCCTCAGAAGCAGCGCGGGTCACAGCAGATTTTCTATTATCGCCAGAAGCGCAATTACGCAAAGCACGTGCTGATATCTGGGGTGATCCTACGGTGCTTGCAATGCACCGCCTTCCACAGGATATGCAAAAAGCTTTTACAAGGGTGGTGCGTGGGCCAGCAACGCTGTCAGAAGCAGAGCTAGGCAGAACGCTGCCCGAGCCACATCCATCATGGGTAGCTGTGATAGAAGAGGGCTGGAATAGGCGGTTCCTGCTTCGCTAAAAAAGTCGGGCACTATGGCGATTATGATGAAAAAACAGGGCATGTCTTTACTCTTGGCAAAGGGCGCACGCTTCCTGCTTTTTGGGCTTATTGCTGGCCCTGTTATTGCTGGCACCCTTGGGATTATCGTGCCAGCCTTTGGCTGGTTTCCTCCTCTGGGCGGCGTGGCTTTTTCGCTGGCTCCGATACAGGCTGTGCTAGACGCGCCCGGCATATGGCAGTCTGTCTGGCTTAGTCTTTCAACAGCCCTGCTTGCAACCGGCCTGTCCTATTTCTGTGTCATGATGTTTCTGGCTGTTATGTGGCAACGCGGCGGAGTGCGGTGGCTTGTTCGTGCATTAGCGCCGCTGCTTTCTGTGCCACATATTACAATTGCTGTCGGGCTGTTATTTCTGCTTCAGCCCAGTGGCTGGATAGCCCGGCTTATCTCTCCGGCCCTATCGGGGTGGGAGCGCCCGCCTATCTTCGGGATAGTTCCGGATGATTATGGGATAGCTCTTATCTTTGGGTTGATGGTAAAAGAAATTCCCTTTCTGCTTCTAATGGCCTTATCTGGGTTGAACCAATTACCAGCTCATCAATGGATAGCTACATCGCGCTCGCTTGGCTACGGACCAGTTTCAAGCTGGTGTTTGATTGTTCAGCCAAACCTTGCGCCGCGGCTTTTGCTTGCTGTTTTGATTGTTCTAATCTTTTGTGTTTCGGTTGTGGATATGGCACTTATTCTTGCCCCCACAACGCCGCCGCCGCTCTCGTTGCGCGTGTTAAGCTGGTTTCAGGATCCTGATTTATCGGCTCGGTTTACCGCATCGGCTGGAGCTCTTTTCCACGTGATTCTTGCTGGCGTTACTGTCTGTTTATGGCTTGTCTTACGGCGGCTCTGCGGTATCATCCTGCGGTCGGTTGTGCGTTTTGGCATTCGCTTTCAGCTGTTAAATATCAGCAGCCGGCCACTCTGTTTTCTGGGTGTGATGCTGGTAGCGCTACCATGTGCCATAGGCGCGCTTGGTCTTGGGGTTAGTCTTGTCTGGTCTGTTGCCGAAGTCTGGCGATTTCCAGATACCCTGCCTGCACGCTGGGGTCTTTCTGCATGGTCTGCTGGCAGTGTGAGTTTATGGGATGCAGCGATAAATACGATAGTGGTTGGGGTGTCTAGCGCCGCAATAGCGCTTTGTATGGTTATTGTCTGGTGCGAGCTAACGCCGGCAGCTTACATCAAAGGGCAGCGCAAAAAGATAACTGAGATACCTTTTTATATCCCGCTACTGGTACCGCAAATAGCCTTCCTTTTTGGCTTGCAGATTATGCTTGTCTGGCTGGATCTTGATGGTCTGTATATCACCCTTATTTGGGCGCATCTTCTGTTTGTCTTCCCCTATGTCCTGCTGTCACTTGGTCCAGCATGGCGGCGCTGGGATAATCGTCTAGATGATGTTGGGGCCGCCCTGGGGGCTGGCAGGATAGAGCGACTTATCCGGATTAAGCTGCCTGTTCTTATCACGCCTATTATGACATCACTTGCGATTGGGTTTGCGGTGAGTGCGGCGCTTTATCTACCAACTATTTTTGTCGGTGGTGGGCGGATTATAACGCTGACAACCGAAGCTGTTACGCTTGCATCAGGCGCTGGCAGACAGAATCTCGGCGCGGCAACAGCGTTACAGATGGCACTGCCCTTGCTGATTTTTTTATGTGCTGATGCGGTGTCACGCAGAAGATTATCTGGGACCGGGTCTGCTTAGGATTAGGTCTGTGCGCTCGCATCGCTGAAATAACGCCGATTAATCCAGTCAGCAACAAGAGCAGGTTTTTCTGCATCTTTGATTTCAACAGTAACACGCCATCGTAATGTTACTTCTCCCGGCTTCTTCTCATCATATGATGAAAGGATGAAACGGGCTCTGATAAATGAGCCTACCGGGACAGGTGATAAAAACCGCATTCTATCGGTGCCATAATTTACCGACATCACCATACCATCTACATCTGGTAAGACTTCATCAGACCATGCCGCCAGCAAAGATAGGGTGAAAAATCCATGTGCAATTGTGCCGCCATAACCAGCGGCTGCACTGCGAATAGGATCGGTATGAATGAATTGATGATCATCTGTTGCATCAGCAAAAGCATTAATGCGTTCTTGTGTGACATGCACCCAAGATGAGACGCCAATTTCCTGACCTTCAAGAGCAAGGAATGACTGTTTATCCATTATGCTAACCTTTATGTTAAAAAGCGGGCGTGTCAGGTAACGTTATCAGCTTGGCCTGTTCTGTCTAGCTGGTCTATGCCGGCACGCCTTCAGACCTGCTAGCTGATAAATAGTGAGCGCAATAACAAGCTTGTTCCAGAGACAAAAATCATAATCGTCAGGAGCCGGCGAAACTGATTATCTGTTAACCGGCTAAACAGCTTCATCCCGAGATGGGCAGCAATAAGGCTAGTAGGTAGTGAGAGAAGAACAAGCCATCCTGCGTCGCGCACGCTTTGGCTTGTGAGGGCAAGGCTGGCAGCCGTAACGCCTAGAATCGTGATATTGAAAATTTGCAGAACAGCCCGTTTTTCATCCTTGGCCCAGCCGCGCATGGCACACCACATTGTTGGCAGCACGCCAGAAAGGCTGGCTGCGCCGCCAAGAATCCCGCCCATTAATCCGACACTTATATCAATCATGGGTGTTTTGCGGGTGATGTTTGGTAAGTCCTTCATGATGAAAAACCCGCCATAGGAAATTTGAAGAGCAGCAATCACAAATAAAAGTGAGCGTGCATCAATAAAGCTCAGCAACATAATGCCAACCGGAATGCCAAGAAGCCCTGGAATAACAAAGCGAGCAATGCGTCTTGGAATAACAGAGCGCCGGACAAGCCATGCGCCTTGCAGACCAGTAATCACCGACATGGTGGCGCTAATAAAAACAGCCTGTTCTGGGGGGAGTATCTGCAGCCAGAAGCCAAGCGCAAACAAGGCTGTTCCAAACCCGGCTAGTCCATTAATAAACCCGCCTGCAATAGCACCTGCCGTAAACAGAATGAGACTGTAACTATCCATAATTGTCCTTTTATGAGGGGAGCAGAGGAGATAACAATATGCTCACGGCAAAACCTACACGATAAGTGAAGGAAAGTGCGACAGAAAATTAACACAAAACTGCTACTGTCATCTTTCAGGCTTGCGCTTGGGATCATAGGCGCGCCACACTGTGCCAGCCTATGATAGTAAGTCTATGACAGTAAGACTATGATAGTAAGGTCATGACGGAAAAGGAGAAGTAGATGTCTGCTGATGCAAACGCTTATTCAGGAAAAACAGTTCTCATCACAGGGGGCGGTACAGGTGTTGGCGCAGATATGGCGCGCGCTTTTGCCAGCAGAGGCGCTGCTGTTTGGATTACAGGCAGACGCGCTGAGGTGCTGGAAAATGTTGCAGTAGCACATCCGTCAATTACGCCGCATGTCTGCGATGTCACAGAAGAAGCTGATATCATCGCATTGTTTGATAAGATGGAATGTGCTGACATTGTCATCGCAAATGCTGGTGCAGCTGCAAGCGCGCCGTTTGATAAAACCTCGTTGGATTTGTGGCGCTCAATCATGGATGTGAATCTTACAGGGGTGTTCCTTACATTACGAGAGGGCTTGCGCAGACTAAAAGCCAGCAAGCGACCATCTGGGCGGCTGATTGCGATTTCCTCTATCACAGGTAAAATTGGTTACCCCTATATCAGCGCCTATGCTGCGAGCAAACATGGTGTTCTTGGTATGGTGAAGGTAGCGGCGCTGGAAGTCGCAAAAACAGGCATAACCGTAAATGCGATTTGTCCGGGCTACCTCAATACAGAAATGACAGAAAAATCGATTAATAATATCGTTACGAAAACAGGCATTTCTTTTGAAGAAGCTGCCAATAAGCTGAAAATCTATTCACCTCAGCACCGGTTATTTGAGGCAGATGAGGTAACAGCAGCAGCACTCTATCTTGCCAGTGAAGAGGCTCGCGGTGTGAACGGTCAGGGATTGTCTGTGTGTGGCGGTGAGACCTAATCAAATAGAGGCGGCGCAAAAAGGCTATGCTCCAAAAAGGCTATGCCATTGCCTCTGCGCCGCTTGTTAGATGTCATAAACAGATAAGCCGGGTTACCAGCTACCAGTATTTTGCATCGAGGCCCACGGTTCAGCCGGTGCAAGGCTATCGCCTTGCTGAAGCAGTTCCAGTGAAATGCCGTCAGGTGATTTCACAAAAGCCATGTGACCATCGCGAGGCGGGCGGTTAATTTCAATACCGCTATCCATCAGCTTCTGGCAGGTGTCATAGATATTAGCAACGGTAAAGGCCAAATGACCAAAATTCCGGCCACCTGTATAGTGCTCATCGCCATCCCAGTTATAGGTTAGCTCAACTTCTGGTGCGCGCTCTGCTTGTGCCCTGCTAAGATCTTCGTCTGTGGACAGGAAAATCAGGGTAAAGCGACCCCCTTCATTTTCTTTCCGGCGGGTTTCAATCATGCCGAGCTTATCAACAAAAAAATCAAGGGCGGCATCAATGTCATGCACGCGGATCATTGTGTGAAGAAATTTCATAGTCATTCTGTCCTTTAATTATGGTGGCCTTTAGAAAGGGCGGCCTTATCATAAGACCAATATACTCTGTTATTCACTATAAATTAGGTGATGAAAAGTGTCATAGCGATAGCGTTTATATTTCTCACTTTGAAAATCAGACCCCTGTGGCTATTGCACATTGTGAATTACCGGCTGTTGCACGGCTTTTGAGGATTTGACCCACTTTGCAGATATGCTAGGGTGCCAGCCAAGAATAGTCTTATACAGTTGACCGCCAAACATAGACATTAGAGGAATCCTGAGATGACACAGACAGTCCAGCACTTCATTGATAATACATTTACAGCCGGAAGCAGCACGCGCACCGGTGATATTTATAATCCTGCGCTGGGCGAAAAGACGGGTGATGTTGTAATGGGGACGGCCGCTGATGTTCAGGCGGCTGTTGATGCTGCAAAACGGGCTGGACCGGCATGGGCAACAATGCCACCTGTTCGCCGCGCCCGTGTGATCTTCAAATTTCTTGAGCTTGTCCGCCGTGATAAAGAAAAACTGGCCGAAGCGATTACAACAGAACATGGCAAGGTTTTTACAGATGCCTGCGGTGAAGTAGAACGCGGCATTGAAGTGCTAGAATTTGCCTGTGGTATTCCGGCCTTGCTGAAAGGCGAATATTCCAGTCAGGCCTCAACCAGCATTGATAACTGGACATTCCGCCAGCCAATCGGCATTGCGGCTGGTATTACACCCTTTAACTTCCCTGTTATGGTGCCAATGTGGATGTATCCTCTGGCAATCGCAGCCGGCAATTGTTTTATCCTGAAGCCAAGCCCAACAGATCCGACAGCCTCTATTATGATGGCTGAGCTCCTGAAGGAAGCAGGCTTGCCTGCTGGTATTTTCAGCGTCATTCAGGGTGATAAAGAAGCAGTAGATGCTATTCTTGAGCATTCTGATATCAAGGCCGTCTCATTCGTTGGCTCGACCCCTATCGCGCAGTATATCTATGAAAAAGGTGCTGGTAATGGGAAGCGCGTGCAGGCTCTTGGCGGCGCAAAAAACCATATGATGGTTATGCCGGATGCGGATATGGACAAGGCTGTTGATGCGCTAATCGGCTCAGCTTACGGCTCAGCTGGAGAGCGCTGTATGGCGATTTCAGTTGCGGTTCTTGTTGGTGATGCTGGCGATAAAATGGTGCCAGCACTTGCGGAACGCGCCCGTACGCTCAAAGTAAAAAATGGCATGGAACTCGATGCCGAAATGGGTCCGATTGTTACAGCAGCGGCGCATGAACGGATTTCTGGCATGATAGAACAGGGTGTGCAGGAAGGTGCTGAGCTTGTCGTTGATGGCCGCGGCCTGTCTGTTGCCGGTCATAATCAAGGCTATTTCATGGGCGGAAGCCTGTTTGATAACGTCACGCCGGATATGTCGATTTATCAGGATGAAATCTTTGGTCCTGTGCTGTCATGTGTGCGTGTTGCAAATTCAGCCGAAGGCATTGAGCTTATTAATAACCACCGTTACGGTAATGGGGTATCAGTCTTCACTTCGGACGGTCATACAGCGCGCGAATTTTCCAATCAGATCGAAGTAGGAATGGTGGGTGTGAACGTGCCTATCCCTGTGCCAATGGCATGGCATGGCTTTGGCGGATGGAAGCAAAGCTTGTTTGGTGATTTGCATGCCTTTGGGAATGAAGCAGTGCAGTTCTACACAAAGCAGAAATCAGTGATGCAACGCTGGCCTGATTCGATTGCCAAGGGTGCAGAATTCGTGATGCCAACAGCTAAATAACGTTGTTTTTATGTCAGATATATCGTCTGAAAATAAACATGACCTTACCGTTCTCCTGCCGGCAATGCGCCAGGCAGGAGCTGAGATCATGGCAATACATGCGCGCGGTGTAACAGCTGAGCTAAAGCAAGATAGATCACCTGTCACCGAAGCTGATAAGGCGGCTGAGCGTATTCTGCTTGCAGCTCTTGCAGAACATTTCCCGGACATTCCTGTCATATCAGAGGAAAATCCAGATAGTCATAAACTATCTGCTGCACCCTGTTATTTTTTAGTCGACCCGCTTGATGGCACGCGCGAGTTTCTGCGGGCAGATTCATCCGGCGCTTTTACCGTGAATATCGGACTTATTGAACAGGGCCGCGCGTCTCAAGGGACGATTTATGCACCAGCCTTTGACAGGCTCTGCTGGACAGTTTTTGAGCGCGATAATCTTGTTGCTTATCAGGATGATAAAAATGGGATAACAGCGTTAAAAATTCGGGCGTTGCCGTTATCTGGCCCGGTTGCGGTTGCCAGTCGCTCCCATCTTGATCCCAATACCTCTGATTTTCTGACGCGCGAATCAATTTCTGAAACGCTCTCTATCGGCTCATCATTGAAATTTCTGTTGCTGGCAGATGGTCAGGCAGATATCTATCCCCGCTATGGGCCGACAATGGAATGGGATACGGCCGCTGGCGAGGCAATATTGCGGGCTGCGGGCGGAACAGTGCTTTCAGAAGATGGCCGTCAGCATGTCTATGGCAAAGCAGGCTGGAAAAATGGCCCTTTTATTGCCTGCGCGGGATATCTTCCGCACTCTCTCTAATCTGTATTATTCTGCTTTTATGAGCAAAATACCTGTTTCTCTGCCCTGATTAGCGCAAAAGGCCTGAAGCTGGTCATGCGTTAGCGTCTGAGGCGGTTAACAGGCGGTATTTTTAGCCCCATTTGTAGCGATCTCTCATAAAGCGAAAAGAGGAACTGGTAAAACAGCATAAAATCTGACTAAGCTAATAAGCAGAAAAGAAACGCTAAGGGGAATCATCGCAATGAAAACAAGAGCTGCAGTTGCCTTTGAGGCAGGAAAACCACTTGAAATTGTAGAGCTTGACCTTGAAGGACCGCAGGCTGGCGAAGTCCTTGTTGAAATTAAGGCGACTGGTATTTGCCACACAGATGAATTTACGCGTTCTGGTGATGACCCTGAAGGAATGTTCCCGGCTGTTCTGGGCCATGAAGGTGCTGGTATCGTGCGCGAAGTAGGCGCTGGTGTTAGCTCGTTGAAGCCGGGCGACCATGTGATCCCTCTCTATACTCCTGAATGCCGTGAATGCGATTATTGTCTGCACCCGAAAACAAATCTGTGTCAGGCAATACGCACGACACAAGGTCAGGGCGTTATGCCAAACGGCACCTCACGCTTTTCCTATAAAGGGGAAAAAATATTCCATTATATGGGCACCTCAACATTTTCCAATTATACTGTGCTGCCCGAAATAGCGCTGGCGAAGGTAAACCCTGCCGCGCCGTTTGATAAAATTTGCTATATTGGATGCGGTGTGACGACCGGCATAGGCGCTGTGATTAATACAGCCAAAGCAGAAGTCGGATGCCGCGCTGTTGTCTTTGGTCTCGGCGGTATCGGGTTGAATGTTATTCAAGGGCTCCGGCTGAGCGGCGCAAGCCAGATAGTTGGCGTTGATATGAATAATGACAAAGAAGCATGGGGCCGTAAATTTGGTATGACGGACTTTGTTAATCCAAATGAAGTGTCTGGCGATCTAACTGGTCATCTGGTTGAGCTTACCGGCGGCGGCGCAGACTATTCATTTGAATGTATTGGTAATGTCAATGTGATGCGAACAGCGCTTGAATGCGCTCATAAAGGCTGGGGCGAATCTATTATCATTGGTGTTGCAGGTGCTGGACAGGAAATTACAACCCGCCCCTTCCAGCTTGTGACCGGACGCAGCTGGCGCGGCACAGCGTTTGGCGGCGCGCGCGGACGAACAGATGTGCCAAAAATTGTCGACTGGTACATGGATGGGAAAATCGATATTGATCCAATGATCACTCATACACTTGCATTAGAAGATATTAATAAAGGGTTTGATCTGATGCATGAAGGTGCTTCAATCAGGTCTGTTGTTATTTTTTAAGCTGAAAGGATGCGTGCATTGTGATGAGCTCGCACACACAACAAGATGAGCATCTTGATGCTGTCATAACAGGCAAGATAAGCGCGTCTGATAATCTGGCTGCTTTTTTAGCGGCTTTGGACAAGACAGAGGATGATATAAAGGCATGGTGCTTGCGTAGTGATACGCGTGCTCATGCACAAGCAGAAGCGTGCGATGCAGCGCCGGTGCGGGGCGCGCTTCACGGTGTCTGTGTCGGGGTAAAGGACATCATTGATACAGCTGATATGCTAACAGAGCGCGGCTCACGATCTTGTGCTGGCCGGCAGCCTGATAAGGATGCTGATCTGGTGTCTGCATTACGGGCAGCAGGGGCCATTCTTCCCGGTAAAACAGCGACCACAGAATTTGCCTATCTTGATAAGACAGTAACTCGTAATCCCCATAATCTGGCACATAGCCCCGGCGGGTCTTCTAGTGGGTCTGCAGCCGCGATTGCAGCAGGTCAGATCCCACTTGCCATTGGCACCCAGACCGGTGGGTCTGTTATTCGGCCAGCCTCTTATTGTGGGGTTTTTGGGATGAAGCCTAGTTTTGGCTCGATAAGCCGTGCTGGTGTATTACAGACCTCCCAGACCCTTGATCAGGTCGGTGTCTTTGCCAGCACGCTGACCGGTATTGGCAGATTGTGTGATGTGATTATGACCGGTGCGGAAGGGATGATGCAGGCGACGCAGTCTGCCTGTGATAATCCGCGCTGTCTGGTGTTTGATGGGCTGTATGACGGGGTTGTCGAGAGCGGCGTTCAGGATGCTGTGAGCAGTGTTACAGCATCTCTCGGCGCGGCGGTTACACATATTCCTGCCCCAGAGATGATTGCATCCTATCTTGCAGGACATAAGGCTGTTTACCATGTTGAGCTGGCCCAAAATCTGGGCGCTATCTGCGATGCGAAGAGCGCGCTGGTTGGTCCGGCTGCCAAAGCTACAGTTGCAATTGGCAGGACGCATCATAGTGATGTCTATGATGCAGCGCAGGGCATGCGTGTGCGTGCCATCGCCGATCTATCATCCTATTTCACGTCTTATGATGTGCTTATTACGCCTGCTGCAACAAGCGAAGCGCCGTTATTTGATGACGGTACAGGCAATCCGACATGCAACGCCTTATGGAGCTTTGTTGGCTTCCCTTGTATTACCCTGCCGCTTGCAACTGGACCAACAGGCCTTCCTGTTGGGGTTCAGCTTATCGGGGCAATGGGTGCAGACAAAAAGCTCCTTCAGATCGCTAAATGGCTTTTGGACACATATCACGATAGCAGGCCAGCATCATGACACAGAAACCGCTTTATATTGATAATTTACAATATACCAATATCTCTCCTGCCCATTTTGATGAGATGGCAGTTGCAGGACTATCAGCGGTTCATGTAACGATTTGCTATCATGAAAATTTCCGGCAGACAGTCGAGAATATGATTACCTGGAATCGCTGGGTAGAGGCGCATCCAGACAGGCTGATGCTGGGGCGAACGGGCGATGACGTCCGGCAGGCTCATGCAACAGGCAAGACAGCTATTTTTTATGGCTTTCAGAATTGCGCGCCTATCGAAGATGATATTGGTCTGATTGAAATTGTGCATCAGCTTGGCGCGCGCTTTATGCAGCTTAGCTATAATAATCAGTCGCTTCTTGCAACCGGCTGTTATGAAGATGAAGATCCGGGCATTACCCGGTTCGGGAAGCAGGCAATTGCCGAAATGAATAGGGTTGGCTTGGTCATTGATATGAGCCATTCAGCCCATCGCTCAACTTTAGAAGCCATTGATATTTCATCTCGCCCTATCTCAATTACCCATGCAAATCCAAGCTGGTGGCATCCCGCCCGTAGAAATAAGCCTGATGAGGTTATTGCAGCCCTCACTAAGGCAGGCGGTATGCTTGGTTTTTCGGTCTATCCTCACCATCTTGCCGGTGGCAGCGACTGCACCCTTGATAGTTTTTGTGAAATGATTGCAGAGGCCGCCGAGCGTTATGGCGCTCGTCATCTTGGTATTGGCACTGACCTCTGTCAGGATCAGCCCGATAGTGTTGTTGAGTGGATGCGTAATGGGCGGTGGTCGCGGAGCACTGATTTTGGCGAAGGAAGTGCTGATAATCCGGGCTTTCCGCGCCAGCCTGACTGGTTTTCGTCAATTCGTGATTTTCCAAATATAGTTACCGGTCTGCAGAAAGTGGGATTTTCTCAAGATGAAATCGCAGGTATCATGGGGGAAAATTGGTTGCGGTTCTATGATCAGAATTTTGGACCAGTAGGGCCATCCTAGGTAAGGGTAAGTGGGCACGTCTTAAAGAGGAGAAGGGATGACACAAGTTATATCTCATGAGACAGCAACTGACCATCAGCAGGCGCTTGCAATGATGCGGCCGGCTGGTGATGTTATGAAGCTTGAGCGTATGGGTGCCTTTTTCCCCCACCGCCTTAGCTTCATGCGGAGTTTTATCCGCCGCATTGCCAGCGAAGGCGCCCAGATAAGCTGTCCTGTCACAGCATTAGATGAAAATGGTTTTGGTCATATCGTACTTAGCCTGCCTGTATCGGGCCGGATATATTCGCTGATTGCTTATTCACGCCACCTTGATGATGGCGACCGGACAGACCGCGTTATTGCCACCAAATGGGATGCAAGCTTCTGTCTGTTTGATGGTGTGCCAAGCGATGCTGATATTGCGTTCCTAGCAGACCATGTTACCACGCAGGAACAGGGGCATTATCATGAGCGGGTGTTAACCCTTTCGCGTGCCAATAAATCAGTGCGGCTGTTCCAGCATGTAATAGATGCATTATCAACGGGCGTTCAGCCTGACCCTGATATGCTGTTTTCTATTGGCTATCTGATGCGGACTACGGCTGTTTACGGAAATGGTAAATTTGGGATTGCTGACAGAAACAAGATTATGGGCTTTCCTGGCCTTGAAGGCTCATTTCAGGCAGAAATGCTTACCGTTTATCTGATCCGCGAATTCTCGTTCCGCCTTGTTGAACATTGCGCAGCCCAGAAGGCGCCTAGCACGGGCGCAGCTGCATTGGATGATCGTATTAAACAATATCTGGGGATTGGGAATTCAACGGGCCTTGGTATGGCGCCGTTTCTTGTGACCCATCCTTGCTTATTGCATAGCTGGATTGTGGCACGAGAATATGCTGTAGCCCGCATTCGGATGATCGAAGAGGCGCCAGATGAGATGCGTAGTCGTTTTGCTGCGCTGATGGCGCGGGCACATATCCATGTGACGCAATGGCAGGTCGCAGATGAAATCCAGCAGGCACGTATCGATGTTTTGCGAGAAGAGGTTGCTGCATTCCGCGCGGGCCTTGATGATGAAGCGCTGGCAGAGATGCTGCCTTTTGATGATGCATTTGGCCGGGTTCAGGCAGCATCCTGCGAGATGCAGGAACTGCTTGTTTCTGTCCTGATAGAGATATCTCCTGAGCGGGTGGATGGTCTGGAAAGCTGTATGTCGCATGATGTGACATCTGCCTTTGATCCAAAAATGACTCTAGAAGATGTTGGGGTGCTTCTTGATACCCATTATGGCTGGGCAGACTCTCTTGATTTAGCGCGTCGTGAAGCACATCAGAGTTTCTGGTATACGTCCGAAGAGAAGCTCGAGCCGCGGCTTGGCAATCGTTATGAAGAGGATGGCGCTGCATTAGAGATGCCCTTTGCTATTCCATTTTATATCAAAGAGTTGCGCGCAGCTTTATCTGAATATCCGGGTGAAATGTTGGCCGCAGAGCTGCTGCTTTCCCATCCTCATCTGCGATATATCGTGCGCCGCATTCAAACGATTGCTGAATTTCCTTATGGTGAAATACAGGATAATCTGGTTGATGCCGCTACCCGTCCTATTGATTTACTGCGCTGTAAATTATCCTTCTTTGGGGCCAGCAAGTTTGATCCGAAATCAGATAAATGGACCCGCATAACGCTCTATCAGGGGGCGCCTCATGCAGGCCAGCTTGCCACTGGTGATGCTGATGACTGGCTGTTTCCTCTGATCCCCGACTTGTCCTCCCCGGCATGACTGGCGGGATAGAAGACCGGTCTGAAAACCAGTTATCCCAGACAATTGTGAAAGCTGGTTATGCTGCAGGTATTGGCTATTCACAGGCAGAAGACATTGGCAAAGCAGCCGTTCTTTTATGTCGCCGAGGCTTGAATGGGGCTGAAGCTGCGCTTCACTCGCTTCATCTGGCAACAGGTACAGCGCCCTTTCAGCCTACATGCATCAATGAAACACTTTACATGACGCCAGCGGCAGGGCGTGCCGCAATAGAGGGTATTGCAGCGATTGACTGGCTAGTTGCACAGCCGCCTTCTGCCCAGTTATTAGTGCAAGCGTGCGACAGTATCATGATGCTTGCCGGTCTGATGCTTCTTGCTGGCAAAGAGTTCGATAAAGGCTTTTATATACGCGTCACTGACGCAGGAGATGCGATCCTGATTGTCCCTGACAAAGCGGTACCAGTTAAGGCCTTAGAGGGCGTATGCCTGCCGTTTACTGTGCACTGCGCTCCATTGGATGAGGTGAGCCATAATGATGAAGCAGAATTGCCAGCTTATGCAGGGCGATGTCAGGTAGGCGCTGATGACTGGCAGGCCCTTTCAGCGCTCGCTTTCAAAAATTATGTTCCGGCAACTGAGGCATCGCGGATGAACGGTGCTGGTGCTGGACTTGTTGATAATGACTAGATAAGTCGCCGAGCATGTGACAACACTTATAAACAGACGCGCCTAAACAGATGCACCTGAATAGATATGATGGCATAAAATGATAATCAAAAGGAGATGCTGCTATGACAACAGCCCCACTTCAAACTGAACTGATGAGCCTTGACGATATTTATGCGCTGGCAGAAAAAGTGCTAACATCAGCAGGGTGTGATGCAGATAATGCCGCTGCTATTGCAAGCACTGTTGCACGGGCTGAGCGGGACGGGTCTGCCTCGCACGGATTGTTCCGGATCCCGGGCTATGTTGGATCATTGCGCTCTGGCAAGGTCAGTGGCGGAGCATCGCCTGTTATTAGCTCAGAGATGTCCTGTATTATCGAAGTTGATGCCAAGATGGGCTACGCACCACTTGCTCTGGAACGCGGCTTGCCAGCCCTTGCCAAGGCAGCCTCAACCCATGGCGTTGCTGTTATGAAAGTGATTAATAGTTTTCATTTTGCCGCGCTCTGGCCGGAAACTGAATATCTAGCAGAGCAGGGGTTAGTCGGACTTGCCTGCACAGCTTATAAACCAGCTGTTGCGCCAGCAGGAGCAACCGAGCCGTTTTTTGGCACCAACCCTATTTCGTTTGCGTGGCCGCGTCCGGGTCATGCGCCCGTTGTATATGATATGGCAACCGCAACCCTTGCAAAAGGTGATGTTCAGATTGCCGCACGCGATGGCCATGATGTGCCGTTGGGAACAGGGCTTGGCCCAGATGGTCAGCCAACAACAGACCCGGCAGAAATTCTCAAAGGTGTAATGCTCCCCTTTGGCGGTTATAAAGGCTCGGCGATTGCGTTGATGGTCGAACTGCTTTGTTCTGGTCTAACGGGGGACCATTTCTCTTACGAGGCTGAAATTCATGATGTAGCAGATGGTGGGCCGGCAAAGGGCGGTGAATTCATTCTTGCGATGAGCCCCAAGCTGATTGCTGGTGAGGGCTGGGAAGCGCATTGTGAAGCATTTTTTGATAAGCTTGGTGCATTGGAAGGCGTTAGGCTTCCGGGTGCGCGTCGTCACAATAACAGAACAGATGACGGGCCACGTGCGCTAAATTCATCACTGCTTGAAAAGATTAGGGCGCTTTAATCCTGATAGGTGCCCTTGAGATAATCATTAAAGTGGAAAAAGTGGGGTTTAATTACCCGAAACATCATTTTTTTTGTTTTGAGTAGAGATTATTTCGAAAAAGATGTGTAGAGTGTTTGGCTGGTTCAATTGTATGTGATTACAGGTCAGATAGATGCAGCTTCGCCGATGGCAGCAGGAAATCATTGATGAGTTTCCAACAATATTAAAAGCCCATAGGCGTTTTATTATTAAAGCGCCGACTGGTGCTGGAAAGACTGTTCTTGCGAGCGAAATCATCAAACAATTCTATTCTGGTGAGAAAGTTATCGTTCTGTGTCACCGTCTTGTATTGCTTGAACAGTTAGAGCGGGCCCTTTCGCGCGAACATAGGGTCTGCAAGCTTGGGCTAAATCATTCAGAAGCAGCGTTTAAAGATTATGATGTGCTGTTATCAACCAGTACACGGGCGCGCGATATTCTGGATGAAGCTATTGAGCAGGCACAGCTTGTCATTATTGATGAAGCGCACCGGGTATCACCAAACGGGACAGGCTATAAGCGTATTCTTGAATGCTTTATGGAGCGGGGGCGTGATGATGCTCATCTGCTCGGGCTGACGGCCTCTCCTGAAAGACGGACAGCCGACCAGCGCGACCAGCTCAGCCTTGCTTTTGATGCTATTATTGATGGCGCTGATATGGAGAAGCTGTTTGATGAGGGTATTCTGGTTCGCCCACGATATCGCCCCCATTTCATTCATGATTTAGAGCTCGGCTCTATTGATATTAGTTCTGGTGATTTTCCGGTCGCCAAATTAGCGCCAGCCATTATTAAATCATCGATGATTAGTCATGCATGTATGATTTATCTTGAAGAGCGGCAGAAGGTATCACAGCAACCTATTTCTGCGTGGTTCTGTCCTGATGTAACAGTGGCTGAAACAACCGTTGAAGCGATCGAAGAGCTGGGCATTCCTGTCTGCCTTATTACAGCAACAACCCCGATCAAAGAACGGATGCAGATGCTAGCTGACCATGCAGATGGCAAGGTTGAGGCTGTTGTTTCTGTCGGCGTTCTGGCAGAGGGCTGGGATAACCCGAATTGTAATCTTATTGTGCATATGCGCCCGACCCTCTCCAAGGTTTTGTGGGGGCAGTCTGTTGGACGTGGGCTTCGGGCAGCAGAAGGCAAAGATAGCTGTGTTGTTATTGATGTCAGCTCAAACTGGTCAACTTTTGGTCCGGTTGAACATCTCCAATGGAGCTTATGGTCACATCGCGGCTCCTATTTGAGATATAAAAACAGATTCCAGTGGATTGCACAGCAGCCCGTTGATGAACAGAAAAGCTATTATCTTTGTGATAACAAGCTAGAAAGCGGTTTGCGCTGTTCTCATATTTATCTCAAAGATAAATTTACAGATACTGGCTGTCCTGTCTGTGGCTCATACAGTGCTATCGATATTCATAAAGAACAGCGGATGGAAGATTCGGTAAATGATATCGGATTGCACAGACTATTCTTTGAGCGGATTCCTGCAATCTTTGAAGAAATGAATAAAGATATCTGGCGCACGTTGGGGCGGACCGCATGGACAGGCGCTGAACGTGATGAGCAAATCTTCCTTGCCTTCTGCAAGATATTTGAAGTTGTTAGCGGTGAGCCATCTACATCAGACAGTGAATTCTGGCATCTTACCCTTCAAGGTGAAGCTGGTATCCGCCGGTTCCTTGTTGAAAATAGAATCCAGATCGTCAAAGCAGATGAATTTAATCATGCCATTCTAGTGGATGGCCTGATGCATGGGCGCCGTGTGCGTGCGCTCCAGGCCAATCATGGTATTCTTATTTGCGGCGAGCAGTTTGAAGATGCAACAGCAGAAGAGCTGGAGCGGAAATATCAACGGGCATTGCAGATTATTGAACGGCTTGCCGTCATGGGGTGCTCATCGCAGGATAATCTTCCCTATTTCAAAGCAAAAGATGTGATATAGGTAAAGCATCTCACTGATAATGGTAGCATAAGGGCACGCGCGAATGACGCCAAAACCTCTTCAGATATCACCCTCTGTTCTGGCAAGTGATTTTGCCCAGCTAGGCGCTGAAATTACGGCTATTACCACGGCAGGTGCGGACTGGATTCATCTGGATGTTATGGATGGCCAGTTTGTTCCTAACTTATCATTCGGTGCCCCTATTATCAAAGCTGTCCGAAATGCTAGTGAGCGCTATTTTGACGCCCATCTGATGATTGAGACACCTGACCAGCTGCTGGCTGATTTTGCAGATGCTGGCGCGAATGGCATTACAGTTCATCAAGAAGCCTGCCCGCACCTTGATAGGACCTTATCTCAAATCCGGTCGCTTGGATGTAAAGCCGGCGTTGCTGTTAATCCGCATACGCCTGTTGATGGGCTGGTCCATGTGTTGGATAGGCTTGATCTTATTCTGATTATGACAGTCAATCCGGGTTTTGGCGGACAGTCATTTATTCCGACAATGTGTCACAAGATTGCGCAAGCAGCTGAGATGATTGGCGAGCGTGATATTATCCTGCAGGTCGATGGTGGTATTACCGCTGCGACAGCCCCTGCCGTGATTGCTGCAGGCGCAACAAACCTTGTTGCAGGCTCAGCCGTCTTTGGTCATCAGGCGGGCTATGCAGCAGCAATATCAGAGTTGCGGGCGGCTGCTATCTAATTATCTATATCATCAGGCTGGGAGGCTGCTGGTGCTGTTTTCGGCGCATTTTCTGGCGCTGGTTTTTTCATCCCGATATGCTGCTCACCACGTTGTCTGGCAAGGTCAATCTGGCGGCTACGTTCAGCAAATCTAGCGCGCTGTGCATCAGACGTCTTATCATGACAATGCGGACAGCTTACCCCCGGCACATAGGCTTCATCTGCCATATCATTCGCATCAATAGGCATCTTGCAGGCATGGCAAAGGTCGTAAATACCTTTATTCAGACTGTGATCAACCGCAACGCGGCTATCAAACACAAAGCATTCACCCTCCCATAAGGACTGCTCCTTTGGGGTTTCTTCAAGATAGCGCAGAATGCCACCTTTCAGATGATACACATCATCAAAGCCCAATGATTTCATATAGGCGGTTGATTTCTCGCATCTGATACCGCCTGTACAATACATGGCAATCTTTTTCGGTTTTTCGGCATCGGGCATATCGGCAAGCTGGTTTGCCCATGCCGGAAATTCACGAAAGGTCTTTGTTTGGGGGTCTGTGGCATCAGAAAACTTACCAATCGCTGTCTCATAGCTGTTGCGGGTATCCACAACCAAGACATCGGGGTCGGTAATGAGCGCGTTCCAGTCTTTCGGATCAACATAGATACCAGCATGTTCTGCTGGCTGAATATCGGGCTGGCCCATAGTAACGATTTCACGCTTCAGACGGACTTTCATGCGATGAAATGGACGCTCTTGATAGGTTGAGTATTTGACATCCGTATCAGCAAATTCAGCGATGCCTGTTAGCCAGCCAATGAACCGTTCCATATCAGCGGGCGCTGCTGATACCGTTCCATTTATGCCCTCATCAGCAAGGAGAATTGTGCCCATCATCTGGCAGGATTCTGTGACAGCGCGCAACCGCTGCTGCCAGTCTTCAAGCCCAGAAAGCCGCACGAATTTATACAAGGCTGCAACAACATAGTCATTTGTGTGCGGTATCTGTGCCATAGCCAATCCGGTCAGCATTGCTGTGTTACGATAGACGGTGGATGTACCGATACCGTGGCACAGGGTTTTACATGACCTTTATCTACGGCGCAAGGTGGCCGGCTCCCTAGCTAGGGTTTGTGTCAGCGGGCACCGCAAGAGCTTTGCCTATCGCAGCGCGGAGCTTTTTCGCATCAGGTCCTGTCGCAGAGGAAAACCAGTCAGCGATATGACCATCCCGGCCAATAAGATATTTATGAAAATTCCAGCGCGGCCGGCCTAGCATACCGACCTTATCGCCAGCCCATTGATAAAAAGGATGTGCGTTATCGCCGTTAATGAAGGTTTTTTCTGTCATGGGAAAATCGATGGAAAAATTAACAGAGCAGAATTCCTTGATAGCGCTATTGCTGGCAAGCTCCTGGCCCCCAAAATCGCCAGTCGGGACGCCGATTATCACAAGGCCTTTATCACGATATTCTTCCCAGAGAGCCTGCAGGCCATCATATTGGGGGGTAAATCCGCATCTGGATGCAGTGTTTACAACCAGCAACACGCGCCCCTCAAACTGAGATAAGGGCAGGGCATCACCCTCAATCGTCTCGAAGCTGAATGAAAAGGCAGTCTGCGTGGTATCTGTTGTTGCATGGGCGCTCATCATCACTCCTGATATAAATAAAAAACAGAGGCTTGCCGCCCCGCGCCTAAAAAAGGCCGTTCCGAATCGTAATAGCTGTATCATCTAATAAGCCTTGGTAATGGTTGTTGCTGCGTGGCAAAAACGATGTGTCATCATGACTTGTCGAAATATGGATTGTAGTAGCCAGAAATCAAGCAGAAATTATCTTTTTGGTCCATACCAGACAGAGCGAAGCCAGTCTTCGACAAACCCGCCGCCAGCCATCTTGATGAAGTTGTTTCGCATGCGCGCTGAAAGACCATCAAGCCGCATAACACTGCCTGACTGGCGGGCTTTCTGCATAATGGCTGTCACATCATGGCTTCGGATACGTGCCATATCCCGCAGAGCTTGTTCTGGGGGCGCTTGTGTTAAACACTCAGACAGGCAGGCAATATCTTCAAAGACCTGTCCTGCTCCCTGCGCTAAATGGGGTGGCATCTGATGGGCGGCATCTCCGATAAGCGTCAGGCCGCCGCGCTGCCAGACAGGCAGGCTTTCACAGTCCGGCAAATCTGTTTCCTGCCAGACAATATTATTATCAGCAAAGCTTGATAAAACGGGATGACGGGAAAATGTCTGCTGTATCGCCTCAGACGCCCCAGATGATAACGCGCTTCGTTTCATACAATAAACAGCATTAACCAATGACTGTCCCTGATGGGTGAAGGGGTAGCAGACAAAATGACTGCCACTGCCAAGCCATAACTGACACACAGGATTACTGAAGGACTTTGCAAGCGTGCTTGCCGGAATTTCTGCCCGCATTGCAAGATAGTCACTCGCGGCTTGTTCTGGCTGATACCCGGTGATAGCCGAACGGCATAGCCCAGCCGGCCCATCTGCCCCAACAAGGAGCGGGGCTGATATGATGTCTCCTGTCTCAAGCAGCAGTCGATTCTGTGCAGAACCACGGCCCAAATCCAGAGCTTTTAGGTGGCTGTCCATCATTGTCACAGGCAGATTTTTTACAGCTGCCAACAAGCAGTCCAGAATATGTTGACGCGAAATACCAGCATAAGGAAGTGTGTCATCATGGCTTATTTCAGCAAGCGTTTCAGCACGTTCCAGTGACTTCAACTGAATGGCATTTACAGCCAAGGCGCCGGCATCAATATTCTGTCTCAGGCCAAGAGCCTCTAGGGCAGAAAAGCCGTTCGGGGCTAGCTGAAATCCCCCATAAAGCCGGGTTTCTGGTCCTATGATAAGTGATGAGTAACCAGCCTTTCCCAAAGCATAAGCAGCGCCAAGACCAGCGATATTCCTGCCAATGATAATAATATCATGAGAAGCGGTGTGAGCCATAATGATAACCAGAAACCTTCAGCCAATATGATGGTATGATGTAACAGAAATCTGCCTGAACAGATGTGATGATGACTATCTACATCAATTTCTATCTGGTCAAATTTGAGTGCAACGTCTATGAAGTTTGCAGTGCGTGTTGTGATACGCACCAGATTTTTATTTCGATAAACAGAGCAAAAGCCAAAAGGGGTATAAAATGATTATCGACAAGTTAAGCATAGGCAAAAACCCACCAGAAGAAGTGAATGTTGTGATTGAGATTCCAGCAGGGTCTGCTCCGGTAAAATATGAGATAGACAAGGATTCAGGCGCGCTTCTGGTTGACCGCTTCTTGCATACACCAATGCATTACCCTGTGAATTATGGCTTCGTGCCACATACGCTATCTGATGATGGTGATCCGATTGATGCGTGCGTGCTAACACCAATGCCAATTGTGCATGGGTGTGTGATTGCAGCGCGTCCAATCGGCGTCTTGATGATGGAAGATGAAAGTGGTGTTGATGAGAAGCTTTTATGCGTTCCTGTTGATAAGCTTCATCCCTATTATAAGGATGTAAAGTCAGTTGATGATTTGCAGCCGATTATCCTTGAACAAATTGGTCATTTCTTTGAGCATTATAAAGATCTTGAAAAAACCAAATGGGTCAAAGTTCAAGGCTGGGAAGGACCAGCTAAGGCAGTGGAGATGATCACAGCTGCTATCGCCCGCGCAAAATAGCTAATTTAGCGACGCGCACATAACAAAAAAAGCGAGGGCATGATGACACGCCTAACAATAACCCGCCCCGATGACTGGCATCTTCATTTGCGTGATGGCGAGATGTTAAAAGCTGTGTTGCCGCATAGTGCATCATGGGCTGGACGGGCCATCATCATGCCTAATCTTGTGCCGCCTGTTGTGACTGGCAATGATGCATCTGCCTATCGCGCACGGATTGAACAGGCATTGCCTGATGGCTATGATTTTACCCCCCTTATGGTGCTGTATTTAACCCAGCAAAGCGACCCGGCTGATATCCGTGCTGCCCATGAAAAGGGTGTTATTCAGGCTGTAAAACTTTATCCAGCAGGCGCAACAACCAATTCAGCCAGCGGCGTGAAAGATATTGATGCTGTCATGCCGGTGCTTGAAATGATGGCGGAATGCGGCATCCCGTTATTGGTGCATGGCGAGGTCACCCATGATTCTGTTGATATTTTTGATCGCGAGGCCGTCTTTATTGATACTGTTCTCACCCCTTTGCGTGAGCGGCTCCCCTCGCTCCGGATTGTCATGGAGCATATTACAACAGAGCAGGCAGCAACTTATGTTGCCGCAGCCGATAGCAATCTTGCTGCAACGATCACCCCCCATCATCTGATAATTAACCGTAATGCTATTCTTGCAGGCGGGATTAAGCCGCATTATTACTGCCTGCCGGTAGCAAAGCGTGAAACTCATCGCCTTGCCTTGGTGAAGGCAGCTACGTCTGGCAATGAGAAATTCTTCCTTGGCACAGATAGCGCCCCGCATACTGACCCGCTAAAGCTTCAGGCATGCGGCTGTGCTGGCGTTTTTAATGCGCCAAACACACTTGCCTGTCTGGCTCAGGTCTTTGAGCAGGAAAACGCTCTTGATAAGCTGGAAGGCTTTGCATCCATGAACGGGCCGCGTTTTTATGGTCTTGGCGTTAATGAAACACACATTACGCTTATCCGGCATGACACGCCGCAGCCAGCGCCAGCTCCAATTGAAACAGTGGATGGGCAGGTTACTGTTTTTGATCCACTTATGGAAATTTACTGGACAATCGATAGTTAGCGCGGCATATGCTACCCTTAGTAAATCAAAATAATATTGATGATTGCCAAAGACAGGGCGCTATGCGGCGTCCGCCTTTATAATCCATTCATCAAAAGGTAGGTGAACCACAAGTCCGGCCCACGTCGTTTGTGCCGGCAGACCCCTTCAGTAACAACGGACATAAGAGTGTAGCCCGATGAAAACATTAATAGTGATACTTTTAATAATAGGTGGCGGTACCGCCTTTTTTCTGTCTTCGCAGGAACCAGCTCACGACGCTAAACTCACTATCTATAACTGGTCTGATTATATTGCTGAGGAAACGATATCTGCGTTTGAGGCAGAAACCGGTATCACTGTTACCTATGATGTTTATGACAGTAATGAAGTTCTTGAAGCAAAGATGAATGCAGGGTCATCTGGCTATGACATCGTTGTTCCGACATCTGATTTTCTTGCGCGTGGCCGCGAGGCTGGCGCCTATCAGGATATTAGGCCAGACCTTCTGAAAAACCTTGGAAATATGGATGCATCCCTGCAGGCGCAGGCGAATTCCATTATGGGAACAGATAAAGCTGGGCTTATCTATATGTGGGGCACGACTGGCATTGCCTATAATGAAAAGATGATTGCTGAGCGTCTTGGCGATGATGCACCAACAGATAGCTATGCGCTTATTTTTGACCCGGCAAATGCTGAAAAATTAGCAGATTGCGGTGTTGTTGTACTTGATGCGCCAACCGAAGTTCTGCCCGTGATGCTAAGCTTCATGGGACGGGAGCCAACATCTGAGGTAGCAAGCGACCTTGAAGCTGCCACAGCTGAGCTCACGAAAATGCGTCCCTATCTGCGCTACGTTCATTCAAGCCAGTCTATTACTGATATTGCGAACGGCGATATTTGTGCCGCCCTTATGTGGTCGGGTGATGCGCTGCAGGCAGCAGACCGGGCTGATGAAGCTGAAAATGGACATGTGATCAATTATGTTGTGCCAAAAGAAGGATCAAACCTCTGGTTTGATATGATGGCATTGCCAGCTGATTCGCAGAATGTTGAAAATGCACATATCTTCATGGATTACATGATGCGCCCTGAAGTAGCGGCAGCGAATACGAATTATATCTGGTATGCAAATGCAAATGCGGCAGCAACACCGTTGGTAGATTCGGAAATTCTGGAACATCCTGGCATCTATCCAAGTGAGGAAGCCCGCCAGAATATGTATGTTCTCCCCGCCTATAGTGCTGAGACTGACCGACTGGTAAATCGTCTATGGGCATCCTTCTTGACAGGAAATTAAGGTGAATAGGCTGAGAGAGTAGGTCAGATAATGCCGCCGCTCCTCAAGATTGAAAATATCTGTAAATCCTTTGGAGACCTGCCTGCTGTCAATGGTCTCTCATTGGAAGTGGATGCGGGCGAAATATTCTGTCTGCTTGGGCCATCTGGGTGCGGCAAGACAACAATGCTGCGTATGCTGGCGGGGTTTGAAACACCTGAAAGCGGCAGCATCATGATTGATGGTCGTGATATGACAGCGGTGCCCCCAGCCGAGCGACCGGTAAATATCATGTTTCAGAATTATGCGCTGTTCCCGCATCTGAGTGTAGCAGATAATATAGCATATGGTCTCCGCCGTAGCGGGATAAGCGGTGCTGCATTGTCTGAACGCGTTGATGAATTATTGCATCTTGTCAGGCTTAAGAGGTTTGAGGGCCGCAAGCCAGATAATCTGTCCGGTGGCCAGCGTCAGCGCACAGCTCTTGCGCGGGCATTAGCACGGCAACCAAAACTCCTGCTTCTGGATGAGCCACTTGCAGCGCTCGACAGAAAACTGCGTGAAGAAACACAAATTGAGCTAGTTGCCCTGCAACGCCAGCTCGGTACAAGCTTTATTGTTGTCACTCACGACCAGGATGAAGCGATGTCACTTGCATCGCGTATCGGGATTATGAATGAAGGCCATCTGATACAGACAGGCTCCCCGCAGGAACTCTATGATAGGCCAGAAAACGCCTTTGTTGCTGATTTCCTAGGAGAGGTTTCCTTTCTTACTGGAGCCTTTATCCCGGGTGAGCCGGATGTCACCATCGCACTTCGTCCTGAGCATGTTAGCCTCAGACAGGCCAGCGCTAGTGCAACTGAAAATGAGTTTGACCTGCCGGTCCATTATGAGAGCGCAACCTATCTTGGGGCAAACTGGATGGTGCGGGTAAAAAATGCCGGCGGTATGACAATAAAAGCCCTTCTGAGTCCTGCTGAGATGGAACAGCTGGCACCGCAGGCAGGCGCGCGCCTGACAGTTCTGTTCCGGCGCTCAAAAATGCATGTTCTAGACCCTGAAGGTCTGGCATCACTTTCAGGTGAAAAATGATGGGCTGGGCTAGGCGGCACCTCATCACGTTATATCAGCAGGCAACTTCATCAAAAATTGGCCTGTTTTTGGTTGCGATGATTCCACTAGCATGGTTGACGCTCTTCTTTGCTGTTCCATTGCTTGAAATATTAGGCGTCTCGCTTGGCTCGTCACGTCGCGGTGTTCCGCCCTTCATTCCGGCATGGGGGTTGTCTGATGAGGGGCTATTTTTTGCTCCTAACAGCGATAGCTACGCGTTGCTTCTGCGTCATTCTAGTGACTATCTTGTCCCGCTTTATAATAGTACGCGCCTTGCTTTTGGCTCGATGCTTATTTGTCTTGTGCTGGCGTTTCCCATTGCTTTATGGGCAGCGCGGGCGCGCGGCGCTGTGCGGCTTAGTCTCCTTGTGATGGTATTGCTGCCCTTCTGGACAAGCAGTCTTTTGCGTGTCTATGCCGTGATGGGGTTGTTGAACCCGACAGGCTATGTAAATCAGTTTTTGTTGTTTTTGGGATTAATAGACACACCGCTCGACTTAATGCGGATGGATATATCTGTCTATTTTGGCATTGTAATTTGCTATTTGCCGCTCATGGTACTGCCACTTTATGCCGTTCTGGTGAGGATTGATGAAAGCCTTTATGAAGCGGCAACAGATTTAGGGGCAACCCGTACAACAACCTTTATGACAATTACCCTGCCTATGGCGCGGGCAGGAATTGTAGCAGGCTGTTTGCTGGTCTTTATTCCGGCGATGGGTGAATTCATGATTCCTGAGCTGCTTGGCGGGCCGGAACAGCTCATGATGGGTAAAGTGTTATGGGCAGAATTTTTCAGAAGCCGTGACTGGCCTGTTGCCGCAGCTCTTGCTGTTTTGCTGCTGCTTGTTCTCAGCATTCCTATTTTATGGCTGCGTCATGCTGAACGACGCATGAAGGAGACATGATGCGCTCATCTCTTCCGTTCGCCGCTAAAATTCTCGCCATTATCGGGTTTGCTGTTCTTTATGTGCCTGTGACATTGATGATTATCTACAGCTTTAATGCTGGCAAACTTACCTCTGTCTGGAGCGGGTTTTCGGCAAAATGGTATGTTGCTCTGTTCCAGAATGACCAGTTATTAACGGCTCTTGGGCTGTCGGTTATTATTGCAGCAGGCGCAGCAACGCTAAGCCTTGTTCTTGGTACATTGATGGCACTAAGCCTTGAGCGTATTGGCGGATTTCGGCTGCGCTGGTTACTTGCCTTTTTAGGTCTTGCGCCCCTTGTGATGCCGGAGGTTGTCACAGGCCTGTCCTTGTTACTGCTGTTTATTGGGATGGAGACATTGTTTGGATGGCCGTCCGGACGCGGCATTGATACAATAATGATCGCCCATGCAACATTTGGGATGTGTTTTGTGAGTGTGATAATTCAGGCGCGTCTGGCTGATTTTGATAATAGTTTGGAAGAAGCAGCCGCTGATTTGGGCGCAGGGCCTCTGACAGTATTTTATACCGTAACACTTCCGGTTATCTTGCCAGCTCTTATTGCAGGCTGGCTGCTTGCCTTTACCCTTAGTTTTGATGATCTCGTGATTGCTAGCTTTGTGTCGGGGCCGGGTAGTTCAACCCTACCGATTGTTGTTTTTTCCAGTGTTCGGCTTGGTGTCACCCCTGAGGTAAATGCCATTGCAACGCTGATTATCTGCATTGCATCACTGGCTGTTTTGGTTGCAAGCTTGTTCATGTCGCGCCTGATTCTATATGGACATCGCAGCACTGAAACTGATACTGACACTGGACAGTAGATATTTTTTGACAGACGGGGCCTCAAGATGATTTCACTTCCCATGGCAGATAAAAAGATTATGGCCAGAAATACAGCATCAATGTTGCTGGAAATTCAGGCTGTTCATGTGAATGCAGAAAAACCTTTCATCCTTACCTCTGGCGCTGCCAGTCCGGTTTATATTGATTGCCGAAAGCTGATTTCCTTTCCGCGTATCAGAGCCGCATTGATGGGATATGCTGTCTCTCTTCTCTCAGAAGAGGTTGGGTTTGAGGCGTTTGATAGTGTTGCTGGCGGAGAGACAGCGGGCATTCCTTTTGCTGCCTTCCTGGCCGAGCGCATGGCTATGCCAATGCAATATGTCCGCAAAAAGCCAAAAGGCTTTGGCCGTAACGCTCAGATAGAGGGTGTGCTAACAGAAGGCTCGCGCACTCTTTTGGTTGAAGATTTAGCAACTGATGGCGGCTCAAAACTTTTATTTGCCCGCGCTTTGCGTGACGCTGGGGCAGACTGCAAACATGCCTTTGTTGTGTTCTATTATGATATTTTCAAAAATGCGCTAGACGAGCTAAAGGATGAAGACCTTACCTTGCATTATCTTGCAACATGGTGGGATGTGCTTGCCGCTTTACGAGATGATGATGCGTTTAGTGAGCAGACAGTTGCGAGCGTTGAGACGTTCTTGCATGATCCTAAAGGCTGGTCAGCTGCCAATGGCGGAAAATAGGGTAGCCCCCATCTAACAGGAGCTAAGTGTGGCGGTCTTTAATCTAGGGTCTCTGAATATCGATTATATCTACACCCTGCCGCATCTTCTGGCAGCAGGTGAGACGCTTAGTGCAACAGATGTTGAGGCAGCCCTTGGCGGGAAGGGCGCAAATCAGTCGCTCGCGATTGCACGGGCCGGCGGGTCTATTTCCCATGCGGGCCAGATTCATAAAGCTGATGAGGCGTGGCTTTCCCAGCTGGCAGATGAGGGCGTTATGCTAACGCATGTCATCAGATCTGATATGGCCACAGGTCATGCCATTGTAATGGTTGATGGGCTGTCGGGCGAGAATCAGATCGTGCTAAGCCCCGGTGCAAATGACCAGCTTCCCGTGGATATGATTGCCCCCTTTTTAGCGCCAGCCCGCAACCAAGACTGGGCCTTAAGCCAGAATGAAACAAATCTAACGACATCATTTCTCACTGCGGCAAAAAATAAGGGCATGAAGATTTGCTACAGCGCCGCCCCTTTTGTTGCCGAGATAACAGCCTCATTATTACCACTTGTTGATTTACTTATTGTCAATCACATTGAGGCTGCCGCATTAACAGCGCATCAGGGCTGTACAGCAGACGCATTGGGTGTGCCGCATCTTATCATTACCAGCGGCGCCAAAGGGGCAGATTATTGTGGTGATGAAGGCAGCTTCCATGTTCCTGCGCCGAGGGTTGAGCCAGTAGATACAACCGGAGCAGGTGATACCTATCTTGGCTATGTCCTTGCTGGAATTGATTCTGGTCAGAGCATGCAGGAGGCCATGCAGGATGCCGCTCAGGCAGCTGCGCTTCAAGTTACGCGGCATGGTGCAAGTGCCGCTATCCCAAGACGTGATGAGTTAGTAGTAGAGTAGTAATGGCAAAGCTTTATTTTTCCTATTCGGCGATGAATGCTGGTAAATCGGCAATTTTATTACAGGCCTCTCATAATTACCGTGAACGGGGCATGGATACTTTTTTGCTGACAGCCGGCATTGATAAGCGCGCAGGTGAGCATGTTATCTCATCGCGTCTTGGCTTATCAGCAGATGCGCAAGGGTTCTATCAGGACACAGATATTGGCGCGCTGATTAGGGCCGCCCATACCGCAACCCCGCTATCCTGTGTTCTGGTTGATGAAGCCCAGTTCCTAACAGATGAACAAGTATGGCAGTTAGCCTGTATTGCCGATGATGAGAGCATACCGGTAATGTGCTACGGTTTGCGTACAGACTTTAAAGGCATACTATTCCCCGGATCGGCAGCGCTTCTGGCGCTTGCAGATCATGTCCGTGAAATTCGTACAATCTGTCACTGCGGACGAAAAGCAACTATGGTCGTGCGTCTGGATGATGCGGGTGATGTTATCACTGATGGTCAGCAGATTAAGATTGGCGGAAATGAGAGCTATGTATCGTTATGCCGGCGGCATTGGCGTGAAAAAATGGCACCCACTATTGCGTAAAACTAGCAAAATATAGCCAGAAAACAGCTCTCTTGGGCCTGATTTTCAATTTAGCTGGTGCAATCGTCTCAAACAGGGTAGAAGCGGGCAGAAGATTCGGCTGACCGCCTTTATCTGAACCCATTTTTCACCCTTATGTCTCGAGTATCCGCTATGTCTGAACAAATGCGTAATATTGCCATCATCGCCCATGTTGACCACGGCAAAACAACTCTTATCGATAGTTTGATGAAACAGAGCGGCATGTTCCGCGATAATCAGCAGGTATCTGAGAGGCTGATGGATTCAGGCGATCTTGAAAAAGAACGCGGTATTACCATTCTGGCTAAGCCAACCTCTATCGAATGGCAGGGTGTACGTATTAATATTATTGATACACCGGGCCATGCTGATTTTGGCGGCGAAGTCGAACGTGTTCTGCAGATGGCAGATGGTGTTATTTTGCTGACCGATGCTGCTGAAGGGCCAATGCCACAAACGAAATTTGTTTTGGGTAAGGCGCTGGCCCAAGGATTATGTCCGATTGTGATTATCAATAAGGTTGATAAATCAGATGCGCGGTCTGAAGAAGTCGTTGATGAAGTTTTTGACTTGTTTGTTGCCCTTGATGCCAACGAGCAGCAACTTGATTTCCCTATTTTGTATGCTTCAGGCCGGGATGGCTGGTGTGTTGTTAATCTGGATGATGAGCGCACGACTTTATCCCCGCTCCTCGATACGGTTTTGCGGCATGTTCCTGCGCCGGATGTTGAAGTGGATGCGCCTTTTGCCATGCTGGCAACTTTGCTCGATTCTGACCAGTTTCTGGGGCGATGCCTTACAGGACGGGTTATGCAAGGAACAGCCCGTGTGAACGAAGCTGTTCGCGCCATTAATTTGGAGGGAAAACAGGTCGAAGTTGGCCGCCTGACAAAACTTCTTCGGTTTGATGGCACATCACGGGTGCCTGTCAATGAAGTAAAAGCAGGCGATATTGTCTGCATTGCCGGCCTGACCAAGGCATCTGTTTCAGATACGATTGCAGCGCCAAGCGTTACGACTCCGATTTTCTCAACACCGATTGACCCGCCAACAATGTCTGTCACCATTACAGTGAATGACAGCCCATTTGCCGGCACAGAAGGCTCCAAGGTTACCTCAACAATGATCCGCGAGCGTCTGCTGGCCGAAGCTGAGGTTAATGTGGCTATCACCTTCCAGGAAAGCGCTGCGAAGGATTCATTTGAAATTGGCGGCCGCGGTGAACTTCAGCTAGGTGTGCTTGTTGAAACAATGCGCCGTGAAGGATTTGAGCTTACCGTATCGCGCCCTAAAGTTCTTTATAAGACTGTGGATGGCCAGCGCCAAGAACCTATCGAAGAAGTCATCATTGATGTTGATAGCGATTATTCAAGCGCTGTTATTGATGCTCTCAATAAGAGAAAAGCAGAAATGTCTGATATGAGAACAGCTGGCAGTGGCAAGACACGTATTGTGTTTCTAGCGCCTTCCAGAGGCCTTATCGGGTTTCAGGGTAAGTTTCTAACAGATACACGCGGCACAGGGGTTATGAACCGCCTATTCCATAGCTATGCGCCGTTTAAAGGGGATATCACGGGCCGGCGTAATGGCGCTTTGATTTCTACTGATACAGGTGTTGCGGTGGCTTATGCTCTGTTTAACCTTCAAGATAGAGGCGCGCTTTTTGTCTCGCATCAGGAAAAAGTTTATCAGGGCATGATTGTTGGTGAACATAACCGCGAAAATGATCTGGAAATCAATGTCCTCAAGGGCAAGAAGCTCACCAATGTACGGGCATCTGGAACTGATGATGCTGTCACGCTGGTAACCCCGCGTAAGCTGTCATTAGAAGATATGATGGCCTATATTAACCCTGATGAGCTGCTAGAAGTTACGCCTGACTCTCTTCGGTTGCGGAAAAAATACCTTGACCCGAATGAGCGCAAGAGAATGGCGCGCGCTGAATCAGCTTAACCAGCTGATAGCCGCCTCATCGGTAAAATCTGAACGATTCTGGTCGACTAAAGGCTGTCTGGGGCAGTCTTTGTGTTTGACACTATGGGTGATTGTAAGATGATTACAGTCTTCTTCATGGTGTGGAGCAGAGCCGATGCAGCAGATTTCCTGCAGTGAGTGCGGCACAAAATTCAACTGCGGTTCAACAGATACCCATCCGTGCTGGTGTACAAGCCTGCCAAATATGCGGGTTAGATTTGATCTGGCCTCAACCTGTCTTTGTCCTAACTGCCTGACAGCTGGCAAAGCTAAGGCGATTACCCGTCAACGCAAAGTACGCAAAATTCAACGTGATAAAGAACGTGACACGCTGCGCAGATAATAATGTGACGCAAACACGCTTGTGTTTTGTTATCACGCGCGCGTGGTCTTTAGTGGTAATAACAAGCAAAAGCCAAAGCAGAGAGCCAAGCTGATAAACGAGACAATAAGACAGGAAATGATGCCACCATTCTGAAAGCAGAGGCCAGATAATAAGGTGCCGGCAAGTCTGCCTGCTGCATTGGCTGCATAATAAAATCCGACATCTTCAGCCGCTTTCTTGGTGCCAGCATAGGCAAGAATAAGATAGGAATGGAGCGAGGAGTTAAGCGCAAAGAAAAAGGCAAATAGCCCAAGCCCTGCAAGAATGACAGGCAGCTGAAAGAGCTCATCCACAGCATAATAGGCAATCACAACCCCGAGCGGAACAGCGCATAAGGCTGCCATCATAATGCGTGCTGCTGGTATTTCCCGGCTTAGCCCATCTTCTGAGCGACTGATAAAGCGCGGCGCTATCGCCTGGATCATACCGTAAAAAATTGTCCAGATGGCCAGAAACCCTCCAACCTGCCAGAATGACCAGCCAGCCTGATACAAAAAGACAGGGACACCGACAACAAACCAGATATCGCGGGCCCCAAACAAAAACACCCGCGCAGCAGCAAGGAAATTAATGCTGGCTGATTTACTGAAGAGTTCCGACATATTCTGAGATGCTGGCAGCTTGCCAAGCTCGGTTGGCAGGCAATACAACACAGCCCCAAGCAGGATAACAAGCATCCCCGCCATACCGTAAAGCGAGACTGTCAGACCAAAAGCATCCAGCATTAATCCACCAGCAAAAAATCCGATACCCTTCATCGCATTCTTTGACCCTGTGAACCATGCTACCCATGAGAAAAGCTGAATATTGCCAGAAACAGAGGTTAGTTTGATGGCGGTTTTACTCGCTGTCTTGGTGAAATCCTTTGCGATGCCGGCAATCCCCTGTGCGATGAGAACCCACATCACAGAGGCCATCTCAGTCCAGTCAGGCGATAAAGCTGATAAGAAGAGGAGACCGCAAATTTGCAGAATGATGCCGGTCGCTAGCATGCGGGTAATTCCAAACCGCACAGCAAGCCATCCCCCGCCAAGGGTTGCGAATATACCGGCCAGCTCATAGAAGACAAATAGGAAGGCCAGCTGGAAGGGGGTATAGCCTAGGGCAAAAAAATGCAGCAGAACAAGCATCCTTAACGCCCCGTCGCTCAACGTAAAGGCCCAGTAGGATGCGGTAACAGTTAGATAGGTGCGGCTCCCACTCATGCGGTAGTTTTTGATAATACAAGACGGGCAAGGTCGTTCATGCGGCAGGCATATCCCATTTCATTATCATACCAAGAGTAGATTTTTAGCATTGTGCTATTTGTCACCATCGTGCTGTGCAGATCAATAATGGAGCTGCGTGTATCATTCAGGTAATCAGCCGAAACAAGTTCACGTGCTTCAGCACCCAGAATGCCGCGCAGGCGCCCCGACGCAGCAGCGGCTTCAAACAGACTATTGACCGCATCTTCACTTGTGGATGTTTCAAGTTCAAACACACAATCAGTCAGGCTGGCATTCAGCACTGGCACCCGGACTGCATGGCCGTTCAGCTTGCCGCGCAGCTCAGGATAGATGAGCCCGATTGCCCGCGCACTGCCAGTTGTGGTTGGTTGAATTGACAACAGCGATGAGCGCGCCCGCCGCAGGTCATTATGAGCAGCATCACTAACAAGATTAGTATTTGTCGGGTTATGGATTGTTGTAATCTGGCCATGTTTGATGCCGAGATGTTCTTGTATCACCTTCACAACAGGGGCTAGACAATTTGTTGTACAGGAGGCGGCTGTTATCATTTTATGCTTGGCAGGATCATATAAATGATCATTGACGCCTACCACAATATTCAGAACATCCTCATGATGAATAGGCGCCGAGCTGATGGTGGTACCAATGCCTGCTGTAAAATAGGGGGCTAATTTTTCAGGTGATTTAAAAACGCCCGTGCAGTCAAGCACAACCGAGATGTCATGCTTTTTCCAGTGACCGTTGTCTAGGGCAGGTGTCTGGCTGGCAGCGATAGTGGTGCCATTAATTGTGATAGAGGTGTCATCATATGAAAAATCGGCATCCCAGCGGCCATGCAGACTATCAAACTCCAACAGATGAGCCAGCTGTTTGGTATCCATGCTGGCATCATTCACAAGCGCTATATCTGGCGCTATATCTGGCGCAATATCAGGCCCTGCTGCTTTATGAACATCGCTTTTATGGCGGGCAACACCGCCAAGGGCATCCCGAAGGACAAGACGGCCAATACGGCCCATTCCATTAATTGCGATCGCCATACCGTTACATCCTCTCATACCAGAACACCTAACCTTAATCATGTTAGATGACAAAATAGTGACAAGCAGGTGCTAATTTAGCATCCCAAATGCCAGCTGGTAAAAACCCTGCCGAAAATAGCCCTTCACCTGCCCCGGAATACTAGATTATCAGGGCATCAAATGCTATGGTGTGCGCGTATCTTAGCCCGCGGGGGAGCGGTTTATCCCCTGCCAATGGAGCAGATAATGATTTTCAAAGTACTCGAAACAAATAAGCAGACAGATAGCACAATTATTCTTGGCAGCTATACCGCTCGGCCAGAGGCCCTAATTGCATGGCGTACGGTTGCATGGCTTCATGTTGACCATGCTCATCTGTGGCATCATCTCGAAGAAGATGAAAATGAAGAAGCGCTAAGTCTTTCAGCATAAAGAAGGATTATCATATCTTTTACTCAAGATTATGATAACGCTAGAGGCTCCCATCAGGTGGGTTTGCCTCTTGCTGTTCATTCATAACAGGACTAATTCTTATATTTGCAACGTTACTGACCCCTCATTTTGAGATGTGCTTCAGTGGTAGTTAAGGAGACAATAAATGCTGATTCGTGAATTGCTTGATGCAGGAGATGCAGCCGCTATTGCTGTGACCGCGCCCTCCCGCCCCTCGCTTAATTATAGTGGCTTGCGGGCACATTGTGATGATATTGCCGGCCAGCTGGCATTTCTGGGGCTCGTTGCTGGCGACAGAGCTGCCATTGTGCTCCCGAATGGGCCTGAAATGGCAACATGCTTTCTTGCCGTAGCAAGCCGGTTTTCAGCAGCGCCATTAAACCCTGCCTATAAACAAAGCGAATATCGTTTCTACCTTGAAGATTTAGCGCCGAAAATTGTGATTGTTGCAGACGGCTCTGATAACCCGGTGCGTGCTGCTGCCACTGAACTTGGCATTCCTGTCATCGAAGCTAAAATTGCAGATGGCGCGGCGGCTGGCCTATTTACCTTATGTGATGGTACAGCCGATACACCAACGCCGGTGCCATCGTCTGAAGCGCTTGTGTTGCATACATCAGGGACAACATCGCGCCCAAAGGTTGTGCCGTTAACACAAGAAAATATTGTCACCTCAGCGGGTAATATTTCTGCCAGCCTTCAACTTACACCAGCAGACCATTGCCTGAATATCATGCCGCTCTTTCATATTCACGGGCTTATTGCTGTGATTAGTGCCAGCATGTCTAAAGGCGCATCTGTATGCTGTAGCGCAGGGTTTAACGCCTTAAAATTTATGGACCTTGCAGCAGCAGAACAGATCAGCTGGTATTCCGGTGTGCCAACAATGCATCAGGCCTTATTACTGCGGGCACAGCGCAATGCTGAACAGGCAAAGGCTCTGTCTCTGCGATTTATCCGGTCATCATCAGCATCCTTGCCGCCAGCTGTGTTTGACGAGCTGGTATCAGCTTTTGGATGTCCTGTTATCGAAGCTTATGGCATGACAGAGGCTGCCCACCAGATGACGTCCAACCCGCTTGGCGCAGGCAAGCAGAAAGCAGGCCATGTTGGCATTATGACATCGCCGGAAGTCTGCATTATGGATGATGCTGGGGGTATGCTAGCTCGCGGCTTAGAAGGTGAGGTCTGTATCCGCGGCAAGAATGTAACGCCGGGCTATGAGAATAATCCGGCAGCCAATGAATCTAGCTTTACAAATGGCTGGTTTAGAACAGGCGATCAGGGTGTCTTTGATGCAGACGGATATCTGAAGCTTACGGGCCGGCTGAAAGAAATCATCAATCGTGGCGGAGAGAAAATCTCCCCGCTTGAAGTTGATAATGTGCTGATGGAACATGATGCTGTTCAGCAGGTCGTAACCTTTGCTATGCCAGATAAAATGCTCGGTGAAGATATTGCCGCCGCCATTGTTCTTGCCGAAGGAAAGCAGGCAAGTGAAGCAGAGATAAAGGCTTTTGCAGCAGAGTTGCTTGCTAAGTTTAAAATCCCCAAAACGATCGTTTTTCTAGATGAAATTCCCAAAGGGGCAACCGGCAAGCTACAGCGTATTGGCCTTGCTGAAAAACTGGGTCTTGGGAGCTAATAGGCTTGATGAGCTTTGCACTAAGGCAAAAGGATAGCGAATGACAAAAATTTGTATTTATGGCGCGGGAGCTATTGGTGGCTATATGGCTGCAGCGCTTGCAGAAGCAGGGGCAGATGTCAGTCTTATCGCCCGCGGGCCCCATCTTGCTGCTATTAAACAAAACGGTCTTACGCTGTTGAAAAATGGCGAGGCAAAAACCTATCAGCTTACGGCAAGCGACAATCCGGCTGATTTAGGGCCGCAGGATTTTGTCATTATTTCGCTGAAAGCAAATGCGATCTCAAAAATTGCGGATGCCATGCAACCTCTCCTTGGGCCTGAGACAGCTGTTGTGTCAGCGGTAAATGGTCTGCCGTGGTGGTATTTCCATCAGGCTAATACAGGAACAGACCTTGATGATAAGCCGCTAGAATCAGTTGATCCTGGTGGCGATATCTGGAAAAAAATTGGACCAGAAAGAGCGCTTGGTTGTGTTGTTTATCCGGCATGCGAAATCGCAGAACCAGGCGTTATCCAGCATAATGAGGGCGAAAGATTTAGCCTTGGTGAGCCCTCTGGTGAGATGACTGACAGGCTAAAGACGCTATCGTCTTTGCTGATTTCTGGCGGGCTTAAGGCGCCGCAAAAACGCCGGATAAGAGACGAGATCTGGATTAAGCTCTGGGGGAATTGCTCGTTCAATCCGGTAAGCGCTTTAACAGGTGCTAGCCTTGATAAGATTGGCGAGGATGCGAGTAGCCGCGCTCTTGTTGCCGCTATTATGGCAGAGGTCCAGCAGGTCGGCGAAGCCTTAGGCATCCGGTTTAATGTGTCTATTGATGACCGCATTAAGGGGGCTGCCAGCATTATTGGGCATAAGCCATCAACCCGTCAGGATATTGAGCTTGGACGCCCGCTTGAAATTGATCCGCTTGTCTCGGCTGTGCTTGAGCTATCAGTCGGCCTTGGCATCGAAACGCCCTCTTTGCGTCATGTGACGGCATTATTGATGCTGCAGGCAGAAACACTTGGATTATATGATCGCTCAGAGGCGCTCGAAGCCCGCCTATTAGGGCAGTAACGTGCCGCGTTCAGGCAATCACCTTGGTGCCATTCTGACGACGGCGAGTGCGCTTGCGTTTGTTATCAATGATGCAGCGATGAAATGGGCGATCCAGCTGATCCCGCTATTTGAATTATTGGTTGTGCGGGGTCTGATTGCCGTGCCGCTCATCTGTCTTGCAATGCTGATAACACGCCAGCTACTTAAGACAGTGTCACGGGCAGATGCGTTTTTGATTGGCTGGCGCTTGCTTGCAGAAGTCGCTATTACCTATTTTCTGCTTATTGCGCTGAAAAACATGCCGATTTCGCATGTAACCCTCATTCTTCAGGCGGCGCCTCTTGGGTTAACACTGGTTGCTGCTTTGATGATGGGCGAGACGGTGAGTGTACGGCGCTGGGTGGCTATTTTGTTTGGCTTTATCGGGGTCATCATCATCATTCGTCCCGGAACAGCTGGTTTCAGTCCCTATGCTATCTTTGCTGTGCTAACGGTATTTTGCATTGTTATCCGCGATATGGTCACCCGCCGGTTATCACCAACCATACCCTCTTTGCCAATTGCGGCTCTTACCGCCTTTGTCATTTTGCTGCTGGCGATGATTATGATGCCCAAGACGGGTTCGGCAATGCCGACATTGTCTCAGCTGGTAATTATCACAATTGCGGCAGTTGCCATCCTGACAGCCTATCTGCTGAGTGTGAAAATCATGCGGGTGGGCGATGTTGGGTTTGTTGCCCAGTTCCGATATACGGGGATTGTTTGGGCGGTGATTATCGGGTTTTTTGTTTTTGGCGAAGTGCCGGATATGTGGACAGTAGCAGGGGCTCTTCTGATTATGGCAACCGGGATATATACGCTTCGCGCTGACCGCTAACAGCAGATAATATGATACTGCATAATTATAACGACAGGCATCTTGAGACAAGGGATGATAGATTGCCTTGCGATGATGCTCACAACGATAAAAAAGGTGCTTATTGAGTGTTAAGGTGACTATGATAAGAGATATTCACGGTGATGCAATAAAGTGCGCGCCGTCATTTCTGACGGCTTAAGGCTCGGTCTTAGTTAAGCGTAAGGTATTCTGATTATGTATGATTATATCATTGTCGGCGCTGGTTCAGCAGGATGTGTTATTACCAATAGGCTATCAGCTGACCCGTCTATCAACGTGTTGCTGCTGGAGGCGGGGGGACGCGATACCAATCCATGGATTCACATTCCTGTTGGCTATTTTAAAACATTACATAATCCAAAAACAGACTGGTGCTATAAGACCGAACCCGAAGCAGAATTAAATGGCCGCTCACTGGATTGGCCGCGCGGCAAGACGCTTGGTGGGTCTAGTTCTATTAATGGCCTGTTATATGTGCGCGGTCAGGCAGAAGATTATGACCATTGGGCGCAGGCAGGAAATACTGGCTGGTCCTATGATGATGTTCTGCCACTTTTTAAGCGCTCTGAATCATACGAGCTTGGCGGTGATGAGATGCATGGGGCTGATGGCGGTCTGGCAGTCTCAAAAATGCGCGCCCATAGCGAGATTTCCGAAGCCTTCATTAATGCGGCTGTTGAAATGGGTGTACCGCGAACCGATGATTATAATGGGCGGGTTCAGGAAGGTGCTGGTTATTTTGATCAAACAGCAAAGCGCGGCCTGCGCTGTTCCTCTGCCAAAGCGTTTCTTGCGCCGGTGAAATCGCGCGCTAATCTTGAAATTCAGACCCATGCACATATTACAGGGCTTCTGTTTGATGAGACTGATAATAGTGCTGTTGCGGGCGTATCCTATTCTCAAAAAGGCAGAAGTCAGCGCGCCATGTTAAATGCGGGCGGTGAAGTCATCCTGTCTGCAGGCGCTATTGGCAGTCCACAAATTCTTGAGCTATCAGGCATTGGGCGCGGTGATATATTACAGCAGGCAGGCATTGATGTGCGGCATGAGCTGCCCGGTGTTGGCGAAGCTTTGCAAGACCATCTGCAGATCCGGCTTGTTTATGAAGTAAATGTTCCCACCCTCAACGATATGATTAATAGCATGTTTGGGAAGCTTTCTATCGGCATGAAATATGCCTTTGCGCGCTCAGGCCCGATGAGCCTTGGCGCTAGTCAGGTTGCGATATTTGCCAAATCAATGGACGGCCTTGAGACACCTGATATCCAGTTTCATTTTCAGCCTCTCAGCGCTGATAAACCCGGATTGGTGATGCATCCGTTTTCTGGCTTTACCTCGTCTGTTTGTCAACTCCGTCCGGAAAGCCGTGGTCATGTTCATATTACAAGTCCGGATGCCGCAGATTATCCAAAAATTGTACCACATTATCTGAGCGCAACCGCCGACCAGCTTTGTGCTATACGAGCTGTGAAATTCGCTCGTAAGATGGCAGAGATGCCAGCCTTAAAACCCTTTATCGAACGCGAACATACGATGATTGACGATATGAAAAGTGATGAGGATCATTTAGCTGTCGCGCGCCAGTTTTCACAATCCATCTATCATCCAACCAGCACCTGCCGGATGGGAATAGACGCTCAGGCTGTTGTTGACCCGCAGTTAAAAGTGCATGGGCTTCGTAATATCCGCATTGCCGATGCCTCTATCATGCCATCACTTGTCAGTGGCAATACCAATGCCCCAACAATTATGATTGGTGAAAAAGCAGCTGAACTGATCCTTGCTAGCCGATAATCTGCTAATAACAGAAAACAAAGTGATAATGATGTTGATTATGACGCTGTCTATTCACATTCAAAAGAAAAAATGAATATTTTAGGATAGGCTTATTTATTTTCGCAGCTTTTTTTGATTATCATTATATCTGGGTTATGATGTAATGCTGGGAGGGAGGCAAAAATGCGGAACTATGATTTAGTCAGTACAGCCCAAAAGGGTATGCCGGATCATGGCCTTGTTTCGCCGAAATGGTATCAAACTGATATTGACCGAAAGACCTTAAAGCATTTGCTGTTGCGTGATGATGCGCCGGCTATTCGTGACATCATCATTTTTTATGGATTAATGGCAGGCTTTGGGCTGTGCGCTGTTGCGCTGATGCCAAGCTGGTTATCGGTGCCGTTCTGGCTGGCTTATGGTGTGTTTTATGCGTCTGGGTCGGATGCGCGCTGGCATGAATGTGGGCATGGAACAGCGTTTAAATCGGCGCGTATGAACCGGGTTGTCTATCAGATTGCAAGCTTCATGCTATTGCGAAATCCGGTAACTTGGCGATGGAGCCATGCGCGTCATCACACAGATACATTGCTGGTGGGCCGGGATGCAGAAATTTCCCTCATGCTGCCGCCTAATGCGATTAAGCTGGTATTAAATATTGTTGGCCTGCCTGACCTTATCACTAGCGTGAAACGGATGTTCAGTCATGTGCTTGGCCATCTTCGCCCTGATGAGGCTGTCTATACCCCTATCCATGAACATAAAAAAGTATTTCTGGTCGCACGCATCTGGCTCGCTATCTACAGCGTTACAGCTGCTGCTGCGCTTTATTATGGCTCGTTTATTCCACTGCTTCTTATTGGCGGGCCGCGGCTTTATGGGTCGTGGCATTTTGTTATGACGGGGTATCTGCAGCATGGCGGCTTGCGTGATAATGTAACAGACCACAGGCTAAACACCCGAACAGTAATGATGAATCCGGTGAGCCGGTTTTTATATCTGAATATGAATTACCATATTGAACATCATATGTTTCCGCTTGTTCCTTATTATAATTTACCACAGCTTCATGCTGAAATTAAACATGATTTGCCAGAACCAAGCCCGTCTATTTGGGCTGCTTATGCAGAACTTCTGCCGGTTCTTCGCCGTCAACTTCGTGGTGAGGAAGTCTTTGTAGAGCGTTCCACCCACTGAAAAAGAGGTGTTTTGAGATTTACACACCGAAGAATACATGTTTCGCTAAAGCATAAAAAGGCCGCAATCGAAATCACGACCAAGTTTAGGGAGATAACGCACATCATCCTTGTGCGAAGAAGAGCCAAAAGGCTCTCATTATAATACGTAACGACGAGACGTAACGATAACAAAAATGAGTCACATTTTATGTAATCCGCTCCTCATAATGGCGGATTATTTTTTTGCTACACCTGTCTTCGCGTTTCCTGAACCTAGTCTTGCTTTTTGTAATGGCTAAAATTACGGGTATTTTTCGACTGGATATACTGGCCCGCCTCACAGGGGGCAAATGCCTCATAGGACGCTAGCTCATCAAAATCACGCGGGTCAATAACGGCCTCACTCGCAGGGTCGCAGAAAATCGGAATGGAAAAACGAGCGTTGCTCGTCCGGTTTACCACGCGATGTTTTGTTGATACGAGCTGACCATTCGTCCAGCGTTCAAGCAAATCACCAATATTACAGACAAAACTATCTTTCAGTGGCGGCGCTTCTATCCATATGCCTGCCTTGTTCAGGACCTGCAATCCACCTGCGTTATCCTGCATTAATATTGTTAATACGCCAAAGTCAGAGTGAGCCGCAGCGCCAAACCGTTCTGCGTCTCTATCTGTATCTGTTTGCGGCGGATAATAGACAAGCTGACCGCGCCCGAGCGGGTTTACATAGGCGGGCGCAAAAAAATCAGGCTGTTTGCCAAGTCCCCTAGCAAGGGCGCGTAGCACAAGGCGGCTCAGGTCTAATACAGCATCATAATAGGGAAGCAGTTGTTGTTTTAGCCGTGGTGCATGCCTGTCTGGCCACTGATTGGGGGCCACAAGGGCACGGCCTTGCAGAACATCAGGATCGTCCGGGGCAACATCGCGTCCCCAGAAAAAGACTTCTTTTGCATCGGACGTCTTTGCCCCTTCAAGAGTTGCCATCCCTTGAGCCATCCAGCCTCTTTGCTGGTGGTCAACACTGACATCGGCTTTCTGATCATCTGACAGGCCAAAAAACTCTCTCGATGCTGCAAAGGCATCCTCACATAATGCTGCTGGAATGCCGTGATGCGTCAGATAGAAAAACCCGATATCGCGTGCCACAGAAACAAGATGATGGGCTGTTTCATCAAACCTATCCGGGTCTGCCAGAGCGCTGATATCAATCACAGGAATTTCGGTAAAATCTGTTCTGGCCGCCACAGCAAAATCGCTGGGCCCATCCATTTCGGGCTTTATCATTTTATCTCTCCAGTAAATGGCGCTGGCATCAAACCTGACTGAAACCAGCAGATGAAATTATAGGCTGAGAAAACCGGCAATCCTGTTGCAGCAGAGATAGCCGCTGCATAGGGGGCCATATTTGTGCATTCTAAAATGATTGCACCGACATCGGGCTGACGGGCAAGCTGATGGGCTGCCTCTATATTATCACGTTCTGCAAGTGTAATATCTAGCTCAGGCTCATTGCCTAGAATAGCGCGGCTAAACTCTCTTAGCCCTTCGGTTGTCGCAATGGGCGTGTCGTCAGGCACATTGGCAGCCGCCAGATGAGCAGGCGTGAGAGCGGACTGGCAAATGGTAAGAATACCAGCTCGTTTTGATGGCCCCAGAAGCTGATTTACAAGACGCGTCTGCATCAATGATGACGTTGCAACAGGCACTGGTAATGCGTCTGCTAAGTCTGCTTGAAACAATGAGAGAAATCCGCAGGTTGTTGTGATGCCGCGTGCGCCTTTGGCTATCAAAGCTTCTGCGCCTGCAATGAACGGCGCCAGCATATCACGCGGGTCATTCTGTATGATACGCTCCGGTGTTGCGTCTTTGACAATGTGATAATCAACCGGAAACGGCCAGCTTTGTGCATTGCCAATATCACCCAGAATGCGGGGAAAGCGGGAATCAAGCATTAATATACCAACTGAAGCTGGCGGCTGTATTGTGGTTAAGCGAGACATTAAACCCTCTTACTAATAGTTTGCCAGACAGAGTGAGCGGTTAAATCATGTCTCATACGATGCCATAGAATCATATGTCTGAATATGAAAACTATTTGTTATAGCAGGGTTAATGGTTGGACAGATTTTCCTGATGAATGGTGGTTTTTTTTGGCCTGTTAACGCTTGCTTGACAAGCCTAGTCAAAACAGGTCGGATATAAAGCTGTGGCTGTCATTTCAACTTAGTCATAGACAGATAAAAGACTGTCGATGTGTCTTACCTTTTAGATGTTAGGTGAGCTGTTCAACCCTTAAGGAGATTTTAATGAAATTCATGACATCGGTTCTGATGAGCGCTGTTGCGGGTAGCTTTTTTATTTCAGCGCCTGCTCACGCAGAAAAATGGGACATGCCAATGGCATATGCAGCAACGAACTTCCATTCAAAGATGGGTGTTGTGTTTGCTGATAAAGTAAAAGATTACACGGGCGGCTCTCTAGAAATTACGGTTCATCCGGGTGGCTCTCTGTTTAAAGGCGGAGAAATTAAGCGTGCCGTTCAGACTGGTCAGGCGCCGATTGGTGAGCGCTTCATGTCAGCTCATGCAAATGAAGCACCGTTGCTTGGATGGGATAATCTGCCGTTTCTTGCAACAACATATGAAGATAATGAGAAGCTCTGGGCAGCTGCCAAAGATAAGGTGAATGCACAGCTATCTGATTTGAATCTGGTAGCTCTTTATACCTGCGCATGGCCAGGGCAGGGCTTCTATTTCAAAAAAGCTGTTTCCTCAAGCGCTGATACAAAAGGCGTAAAATTCCGCTCCTATAATTCAGCAACAGCAACATTTGCCAATGAGCTCGGCATGCTTCCTGTTCAGGTTGAAGCAGCAGAATTGAGCCAAGCGCTCGCAACAGGTGTTGCAGAAGCCTTTATCTCATCCGGTGCAACAGGTTATGACCGTAAAGTGTGGGAACATCTGACACATTACTACAAGGTCAATGCATGGCTGCCACGTAACTATGTCATTGTTAATAAAGGCATGTGGAATGGTCTTGATAGCACAACAAAGCAGGCTGTTCAGAAAGCTGCTGATGAAACAGGCGCAGATTGTGCGGCTGAATCAGCCCGTCTGGCAAGCTGGTATTTTGAGCAGCTTGAAGCCAATGGCATGAAAGTGGAGGATGCTGGTCCTGGTTTCTTGAAGGAGCTAAAGGCAATTGGCGCCAAGATGCAGGCTGACTGGCTCGTAAGTGCTGGTAGTGATGGTCAGGCAATCCTTGATGCTTACAACAAAATGTAAGTCAGACTAACTCTAACGCTCGGGCTGGCTCATTCTTTTTTGAAAATAGCCAGCCCGTTTTTTTATCAATAAGGAAAATAGCTATGTCGGACTGGTCGCCATTTTGGGGTCTGCCTCTATGGGTATGGTTATTTGTTATGCCAAGTGTGCTGGCGCTAAGTGCACGAATATTCCGTCACCAAGCGCAATTTTTATTACGGCCAATCTGGTGGCTACTTGATAAGGTCTATATCGCATCCGGACTATTGGCGGCCGGTTTTATGGTCACAATATTAGTGATCATTCTCGCTCAGATGGCCGCGCGGTGGGCAGGGCTAACCTTCGAAGGATCAACAGAATTTGCTGGCTATGCAATGGCAGCAACATCGTTTTTCGCGTTAGCACATGCGCTCACTAGGGGCGCTCATATCAGGGTATCTATTTTCCTGAATATGAATAATTTCACCCGGCTCTGGCTGGATGCTGCAGCGATGCTTATCGCGGCGATGACAGCCACCTATTTTGCCCGCTATGCCGTAAAAACTAATTATATGTCGGAAATGTTAAATGACCGTACCCAAGGTCAGGATCAGGTACCAGAAGCGTTTTTATCGTTCTTGAATCTGATATCTTCCTCGCCAGATAAATGGGCTCTCATATGGTCAAATATGGGTGATGGTTATGTTTATACCCCTGTTTGGTTGCCGCAGATACCAATGTCGATTGGTACTGTTCTTCTCGCAATTGCGCTGTGGGATAATCTTATCAGACTGCTGGTCTTAAGTAAGACTGCTATTACATCCGAGGTACTCAGATGACCGAATTTTACGCAACTATATTATTCTTGTTTGTCCTGTTTACCTTGCTTGGCAGTTCTGTGTGGGTTGGGTTGGCGCTGATGGGCGTTGCGTGGGTTGGCATGGAGCTTTTCACCTCGCGCCCTGCTGGCGATGCCATGATCACAACCATCTGGACAGGCTCGTCTAGCTGGACGCTGACAGCCTTGCCGCTGTTTATTTGGATGGGAGAAATACTCTATCGAACGCGGCTTTCTGAAGATATGTTCAAAGGGCTGGCGCCGTGGATGCGCAAGCTGCCGGGCGGCTTGTTACATACCAATATTGCGGGCTGTACGATTTTTGCCGCCGTGTCAGGCTCCTCTGCTGCAACGCTGACAACTGTCGGCAAGATGTCGATACCGGAGCTACGAAAGCGTGGCTATCCTGAATATATGATTATTGGCACGCTGGCTGGCGCGGCAACACTTGGCTTGATGATTCCGCCATCACTGACGCTGATTGTCTATGGTGTGACGATTAATGAATCCATTACCAAGCTCTTCATGGCAGGTGTATTTCCGGGGCTGGTTCTTGCGGGGCTCTTTATGACTTATATTATTGGCTGGCATTATTTACGCCCTCACGAACGCCCAGAACCTGAACCATCAATGAGCCTGTTTCAGATGATAAAGGATAGCCGGTTTTTAATCCCTGTGATGGCGTTGGTCACAACGGTGATTGGCTCAATGTATTTTGGCTGGGCAACCGCAACCGAAGCTGCGGCTGTTGGTGTTGTGGGGGCATTGTTGCTGGCATTGGCGCAACGCTCGCTTAACTGGGAGAGTTTTTCGGCAAGCTTGATGGGCGCTACGCGGACCTCTGCGATGATTGCCCTCATCTTGATGGGAGCGTCATTCCTGTCACTTGCGATGGGCTTTACAGGGCTGCCACGCGCATTGGCAAGCTGGATTGATGCGATGGATTTGTCACCTGTCGTACTGATTATTGCGCTCACCTTATTTTATATCGTTCTTGGCATGTTCCTTGACGGCATTTCATCAGTTGTTCTGACGATGGCGATTGTGGAGCCAATGATCCGGCAAGCTGGGATCGATGTTATCTGGTTTGGCGTCTTTATTGTTGTGGTTGTTGAGATGGCGCAGGTCACCCCCCCAATCGGGTTTAACTTATTTGTGCTGCAAGGCATGACCAAGCACGAGATTTCCTATATTGCACGCACAGCGATACCGATGGTTGGATTGATGATTGTGATGGTTGTCATTCTGGTCATCTGGCCAGAGCTTGCCACATGGCTACCAGATAATCTGCGCAACCAGCCGGGGTAGCTACCGTTAGTTTTTTGTAAAAAAGTCTCTGAGCAAGGGGAGCTTTATCAGCTCGAAAATGGCTAATCCGATACCGGCGATTGTGATGATGAAAATGGCAGTTTCAATCGGGATAAAGTCGCCGAAAAAGCCGATGACCATCCCCCCAATTGTCAGGCTGCCAAATGAGACGCTCGACCACCAGGTCATTACCCGTGCGCGGTAAGCCTCGCTTACTTCTAGCTGGATCAAGGTTTGTGCGCCAATGCCAACCACAGTTGCGGTAAAGCCAGTTACGGTAAACACTGCGGCCATCGCGCCAAGACCTGTTGCATAGAACAGGCCTAAATTTCCCAGAAGCCCGACGGCAAGCATGGGCCATAGACATCTGAGGATGACATCTGGCTTCATTTTGCCAACACCAATCCACCCCGATGCCAATAATGAGCCTAGCCCGGCTGCCGCTGTCACGATAGCAAGTGCATAGCTGTCGCCGCCAAGAATCTGTCCAACAATGGCGGGTTGAATTTCGAGCAACCCCCGGACAAAAAAGCTGTTCAGCGCCACAACGCTGAGGGAGGCAAAGATGAGCGGTGTGGTAAGGGCCACCCTGCCACCATCACGCAGCTTCTGGAAAAACCGGTCTGCATTCGGCGGCGCAGATTTGCGTTCCTGCAATGGCAAAACAAATAAGGCACAAATCAACGGCAGGTAGCATAGCATCGCAATGGCGAATGTATGGGCAAGGCCAAGCGCGACAATCGCATAACCAGAAAGGGCCGGCCCAACAATCCGCGACATATTCCATGAAACTGAATTAAGGCCAATAGCGCTGGTAAGATAGGGCTTTGGGACAACAATGGAAATAAAGACCAGACGAATAGGATGGTGAAACGCACTTAGCACACCCAGAACAAGCGATGTGAATACAAGGCTATGAAGGGTGTGCATCTCAAACCATTGCAGAATAAAAATTAAAAAACTGGTTGCTGCCATCATTATTTTTGTAACCATCATGGCACGGCGCATATCCCAGCTTTCAGCATAAACGGCGATAAATGGGCCGATAATACCAACAGGAGCCATTAAGGCAATGGACACAAAACTTGTCCAGAAAGTAGATTCAGTGATCTGCCATGTCAGCCAGCCAAGCCCGACCTTTTGAATCCAAGTGCCAAGCAAGGATGTTGTATTTGCCCAGAAATAAAGGACAAAAGACCGGAGCGAAAGAGCGTTCATCGGGACATAAAACTCATCTTCAGGAGAGGTCTCCTGGACCGCTTAGTGAGGCAAGAAAAGAGCTTATTGCGATATTGAACGCCTCTGGGTCCTCACAATAAGGTGCATGACCGACATTCTGCAGGACTGATATTGTTGCAGATGATATCCCATGCTCCAATGCCGCACCTTTTTCAGCGCTCACAACCGTGTCATTCGCAGCCTTAATGATACAGGTTGGCAGAGCAATGCGCGGCAGCAAGGGGCGGGTATCCAGATGATGCATTGCAAGCCCGCCACAGCGTATGCCCTCATATGTAATTTCGCCTGCAATATCGGCTAGAAAGGCAAACATCTCGTTTTCAGCAATGCCCGGCAACATGGCGCTCACCCGAAGCGATCCATAAGTGGCATCATCCATTTTACTGCGCTGTTCAAGGCGTTGCTGAACAGCAGCGTTCAATGGCACATCTGCTGCGTTAGCGTTTCCTGTATGGGTGCAAGACAGAACGAGGGCGCGAATCACATCGCTATGAGAGACAGCAAGGACCTGTGCCAGCATGCCGCCCATAGAATGGCCGACAATCACAACAGGTGTTGTAACAAGGGCAGTAATCGTTGCGGCAACTTCATCGGCTATAACAGACATACCGCCCTCTATGACGTCTGAGCGGCCAAACCCGGGTGCATTTATTGCGATAATGGTGCGGTCTGTAAAAAAATCGAATTGAAAGGCCCAGCTTCGGCTATTTCCATTGAATCCATGTAAAAAAACAATCGGGTCATGTTCTGCGGTCCCGCTATATTTTCTCATCCGGTAGGACGTCGTAATGCCTGTTTTTGGGTTCTTATATAATGATTGTTCGGGTAATTTTTTATCAAACTGAGTAAGTGACGTCACAATGATAATCTCCAAATGAGTACGAAGTAAGCACCCTTCTATTAATATATAGACAAGCATCCAAAGATATAACAAGGTCTTAAAGCTAAACAAATATAAATCAAAGCATGTCATCTTTAATAATTGGAGAGGTAAAAATGAAATTCTTACGCCTTTTATGCATCGGGTTAGCGAGTGTTAGTTTCTCGCTTTCGGCTTATGCAGAAGATCTTCGCGTTGGCCTGAAGTCAGAGCCAAGCTCAATTGATCCTCATTATCACAATCTCGGCCCCAATAACGGCTTCTCAAAACATATTTTTGGCGCTCTTGTCGGCAGTGATGAAAACCAACAGCATTTCCCAGATCTTGCGGTCTCGTGGAAGCCAATCGACGATACCACATGGGAATTCAAGCTTCGCCAAGGTGTGAAGTGGCATGATGGTAGCAGCTTCACAGCTGATGATGTGCTGTTCACTGTTGAGAGAGCTCAGAATGTTCCCAACTCTCCATCTAGCTTTGTTACCTATCTTAAAGGTAAAACATTCTCAAAGGTTGATGATCACACAGTCCATGTAAAAACAGCAGCGCCGTATCCGCTGATGCCAAATGACCTGACAACGGTAAAAATTATTTCCGCAAAAGCCGGTAAAGATGCCTCAACCGAAGACTATAATAGCGGTAAGGCAACAATTGGCACAGGTCCCTATAAATTTGTTGAATGGGTCCCAGGTGACCGCATCGTTCTAACGCGCAATGACAGCTATTATGGCAAAAAGGCAGTGTTCGATAACGTCATAATGAAGCCTATCAAATCTGGCCCTGCGCGTATTTCCGCGTTGCTTGCTGGAGATGTTGATTTCATTGATAGCGTCCCACCACTCGATGTTGCCCGTCTGAAGCAAGATGACAAGCTACAGCTGAGTAGCGGTCCGTCTAACCGTGTGATTTATCTTCACATGGATCAGTTCCGTGAGGCTTCACCCCATGTTCAAGCTAAAGATGGCGGCGCTATCAAAAATCCTTTGATGGATGTGCGTGTGCGTAAAGCTATTTCTCATGCGATTAACCGCGATGCGATTGTTGCCCGTGTTATGGAAGGCGTTGCTGTTAAGGCAGGCCAGCTATTGCCAGCAGGTTTCCATGGTGTGTCAGAAAAAATGACGCCTGATGCGTATGATCCGGATGCCGCTAAAAAATTGATGGCTGATGCTGGTTATGGCGATGGCTTCAAGATGACTGTTCATGGTCCAAATGACCGGTATATCAATGATGCAAAAATTGCTGAAGCACTTGCACAGATGCTGACCCGTGTTGGTATTGATGCCAGTGTTGAGACAATGCCTAAGTCTGTCTATTTTAAGCGTGCCTCAGGCGGCGGACCAGACAAGTCTCCTGAGTTCAGCTTTATGGTTCTTGGCTGGGGTGCTGGTTCAGGTGAAGCATCATCACCGCTAAAAGCGCTGCTTCATACCTATGATAAGTCAAAAGGACTTGGTGCAGCAAACCGTGGTCGTCATTCTGACGCTGCTGTTGATGCCCTCATCAAAAAGGCACTTGCAACAGTTGACGCTGATGCCAGAGGCAAGCTTCTAGCCGAGGCAACAGAAAAAGCTGTTGGCGAAAATTATGGTGTTATTCCGCTGCATTATCAGGTGAATACTTGGGCTGCGAAATCAGGCTATAAGTATCTGCCACGTACAGATGAATACACAGTTGTAATGGGACTTAGCAAAGACTAATCCTGTTGCCATCATTATTATTTAACACCCTCACACAGGGGCGCTAAACTAGTTTTTGTGTGAGGGATTTTCCGTTTAGGGAATTAGATATATGACAGCTTTCATTCTCCGCAGGTCACTACAAAGTCTTATCGTGCTCTTTGTTATGTCACTGCTGGTATTCGGCGGCGTAAACATGGTTGGCGATCCTGTCGATATGTTGATTAGCCCCGAAGCTGACCAAATGGAAATTGACCGCGTTATCCGCGACCTTGGCCTTGACCGCCCCGTTACCGAACAATATTGGTATTTTCTGGTAAACGCCTTTAAAGGCGAGCTTGGCCGTTCATTTATTTTTGGCGAGCCCGCCTTGAAGCTGATTATTCAGCGCATGCCGGCGACAATGGAGCTTGCCCTATTTTCTCTGTTACTGGCTGTTGTTTTTGGTATTCCGCTTGGCGTATATGCGGGTCTAAAGCCTGAGGGAAAACTAAGCCGCACAATTATGGCAGGGTCTATTTTAGGATTTTCGATGCCGACTTTCTGGGTTGGTATTTTATTAATTATGTTCTTTTCAGTTAATCTTGGCTGGTTTCCCTCGACAGGACGAGGCGAGACAGCCACCTATTTTGGCATGACGAGTTCTATTTTTACCGCAGACGGATTATCGCATCTATTTTTGCCAGCCTTTAATTTGGCCTTATTTAAATTATCCTCGGTGATCCGCTTGGCACGCGCCGGAACGCGTGAAGTTATCTTGCAGGATTATATAAAATTTGCCCGTGCAAAAGGCGTTCAGGAGTCACGCGTCATTCGTGTGCATCTGCTGAAAAACATCATGATTCCGATTGTCACAGTCATTGGCCTTGAATTTGGCTCATTGATTGCCTTTTCGACAGTCACGGAAACAGTCTTTGCCTGGCCGGGTATGGGTAAACTCATTATTGACTCAATCTATAATCTCGATAGGCCCATCATTGTTGCCTATCTGATGATCATTGTGCTGATTTTCGTAACGCTAAATCTCGTGGTTGATATCCTATACTCATTTCTTGATCCGCGTGTCCGGATCAAAGGAGCAAAATAGTGAGCAATGTAACAGACGCAAAGCCACAAGCTACAGCTGTGCCGGCATCAGGCTTAAAGAAATTCTGGGCGGATTTTTCGGAAAGCCGGTTGGCTCTTTTTGCGCTTGCGGTTTTTTCAACCATTCTCTTCATTGCCCTTTTTGCGCCGTGGATATCACCAACCAATCCTTATGATTTAGGCAGTGTGGATATTATGAATAGCCGGTTGCCGCCGGGCTCAGAGGATTTTGCTGGCAATGTCTACTGGCTTGGAACCGACGGTGCTGGCCGTGATATGTTATCTTCGATTTTCTATGGCTTGCGCGTTAGCCTTGGTGTTGGCGCTTTTTCAGGTATCGTTGCGATGGCTATTGGGGCCACAATCGGCCTTGCGGCTGCTTATTTTGGCGGCCGGCTTGAGACGATTATCATGCGTATCGTTGATATTCAGTTAAGTTTTCCGTCAATCCTGATGGCGTTAATTATTCTCGCTATTTTTGGGAAGGGTGTTGATAAGACAATCATTGCGCTCGTATTAGTCCAGTGGGCTTATTATGCGCGAACAGCACGGGCAAGCGCTCTGGTCGAAAAGAACAAAGAATATGTAGAAGCAGCTCAGTGTCTGGCTTTGAGCGATAGGCGCATTATTCTGAGCCATATTATGCCAAATTGTCTGGCGCCCATGATTGTTGTTGGCACCTTGCAAACAGCACATGCTATTTCTCTTGAGGCAACATTAAGCTTCCTTGGGCTTGGTCTTCCTATTACTGAGCCATCACTTGGCCTGCTGATTGGTAATGGGTTTGAATATATGTATACCGGCGATTTCTGGATTAGTATTTTCCCTGGCGTGGCGTTGTTAATTACCATTGTTTCGATCAATCTTGTCGGCGACCAGCTGCGGGATATTTTTAACCCACGCTTGCAGAAGTGAGTGGATGCTGTGAAACCTATTCTTCAAATCGAAAACCTTCAGACACATTTTTTCACGAAAGCTGGCGTTGTAAAGGCCGTGGATGGTGTCAGCTTTGATATCAACGCTGGCGAAGTTGTCGGGCTTGTTGGCGAGTCAGGTTCAGGAAAATCAATTACAGGCTTTTCCGTTATGGGACTGGTTGATGCGCCGGGAAAGATTGTTGGCGGGCGTATTATGTTCCAAGGCGAGGATATTGCTGCCATGTCCCCGCAACAATTACAAAGCCTTCGTGGTAATCGCATCAGTATGATTTTCCAAGATCCTATGATGACGCTTAATCCGGTGCTGCGTGTGGAAACACAGATGGTTGAAGCCATTAAGGCACATGACAGCATGATTTCAAAAAGTGAGGCGCGTGCGCGTGCAAGAGACGCTCTTGGTCTTGTCGGCATTTCAGCCCCAGAAGAGCGTATGCGCGCCTATCCGCATCAATTTTCCGGTGGTATGCGGCAACGTGTGTCGATTGCGATTGCGATGTTAAACAGGCCAGACCTCATCATTGCAGACGAGCCAACAACAGCGCTTGATGTCACAATTCAAGGTCAGGTGATTCACGAAATGCAGCGGTTATGCGAGGCAACAAAGACAGCGCTTCTGTGTATAACACATGACCTTGCTGTTGTTGCCGGTATTGCTGACCGTATCTGTGTGATGTATGCCGGCCGTGTGGTTGAACAAGGTCCAATTGCGAGCACGATTTCTCAGCCCCTACACCCCTATACACGAGGCTTGATGGGCAGTGTACCAAGCCAGAATAGACGTGGTCAGCCATTGCAACAGATTGATGGTATGGTGCCATCTTTGTTGAATCTGCCGTCAGGATGCGCCTTTCAGAACCGGTGTGCGATGGTATCAGACAAGTGTTTATCCGAAATACCAGAACCAATAGATGTTGGCGAGCAGCGCCTTGTAAGATGCGTTAATGTTGGTCAGGAGCCTGCATCATGAAACCTATTCTGACAGTCTCGAACCTATCCAAAGATTTTACCAAACCACTCGACCTCATTGCCAAGCTGCTGAATAAGGTAGGGCAGGATAATAAAGAAGAAGTTGTTCATGCCGTGGATGATGTCTCTTTTGCCGTGCAGCGCGGCGAGATTGTAGGCATTGTTGGCGAGTCAGGATGTGGTAAGTCAACGCTTGGCCGGATGGTCGCAGGCATTCTGTCTCCAACAAGTGGTTCGGTAGAGTTTGATGCTGAGCAGACCAAAGCATCTGATCTGCCGCAAGCCCTGCAGACGCAGATGATTTTTCAGGATCCGTTCTCATCGCTCAATCCGCGCAAACGGGTGATTGATATTATTACCGAAGCCCCAATCTTTCACGGATTGATTGCCCGCAAGCAGAAGAATGAATTTGCGGCTGAAATGCTGCAACGTGTTGGCCTTGACCCCGATACCTTGCAGCGTTACCCGCATCAGTTCTCAGGCGGCCAGCGTCAGCGTATTGGGATTGCCCGGGCTCTTGCTGTATCGCCAGAATTGCTGGTGTGTGACGAGTCAATTGCGGCTCTTGATGTCTCCATTCAGGCACAGATTATTAATTTGTTTGTAAGGTTGCGCGATGAGTTCACGCTAACATATCTATTTATCAGCCATGATATCGGGGTCATTGAACATATCTCTGACCGGGTGATAGTGATGTATCTCGGTCGTATTGTTGAGACAGCGCCGATCAGCAGTTTTTTGCAGACACCAAATCATCCCTATACTAAAGCCCTTCTGGCGGGTGTGCCGCGACTTGAAGTTGGCAAACGTGAATATGAGCCTGTTTCAGGAGAAATCCCGTCACCACTTGATCCCCCAACAGGGTGTCATTTTCATCCGCGCTGCCCGTTTGCAAGCGAGCGGTGCCAGAGAGAAGCTCCACTACTTCGCGAGCTATCAGCCGGTCATTTTTCGGCCTGCCATCTTAATGATGAGGCTCAGCCCTAGGGGCTATTTAGCCACCTGCTCGGCAAGTGATAGGATGCTGCGTATTATGACAGCAGCGCCTTTGGCGATAGCATCAGAGCTGGTTAATTCTTCAGCGCAGTGACTAAGCCCGTCAACGCATGGGATGAAAATCATGGCAGCCGGCGCAAACCGTGATAGGTGGGCGCTGTCATGACCTGCCCCACTTGCAAGCGGGGTATGTGACAAGCTCAAAGCCTGTGCCTGTTCTGTGATAATAGACTGAAGGCTGCTATCCATTGGCGCGATTTCGGCAGTCGCAAGAAGCGCTAAGTCGATATCACATCCAGTTTTCTGCCGGGCCTCATCCAGAGCATCTGCCAGACTGGCAAGGAATTCGGATTTAGCCTCGTTACTCGCAGACCTTACATCAAGTATCATTTCTACCTGGCCAGGGATAATGGTCGCGCCATTTGGCAGCACATCAAGCTTGCCAATGGTAGCAACAAAATGCTGGTTGGAGCGGCTGGCAATATCATGTGCTAACATGCTTACCTGCTGAATAATGCCACTAGCGCAGACAAGGGCATCTTTTCTGCCATGCATTGGCGTGGTGCCGCTATGCCCCACTGCGCCGGTCATTGAGATGGCATAGCGGTCAATCGCCGGCAGAGCCGTTACAACACCAATATCTATATCAGCATCATAGAGTGAACGCGCTTGTTCAATATGTAACTCAAAGCAGGCGAGGATATTAGCGGCATCCGGCCGAGCGCCCGATGGCGGCATGCCGGACCCGCCACATGCTGCGATTTCTTCGCCAAGAATACGCCCAGTCTCATCGCGTCGCGCCAGCATTTCAGCATTAAGGAGGCCCGCCATATGACGACTACCCAAACAAGATGTGCCCCATAGATTAAGCTCTTCGCCCAGAAAATCTGCTACCTCCAGCGTGAAGGGAAGCGTGATCTGATGTGCATTCAGATAATGGACAACTTCCATTGCCGTAATGACGCCAGCAATGCCATCATAGCGCCCACCAGCGGGCACGGTATCAATGTGCGAGCCAATAATAACTGTCTGCGGCGCCGTAGCCTGCGCGCCAGCCTGCCGCCTGCCAATGAGATTGCCGCCAGCATCACTATGGCATTCAAGGCCGAGAGCCTGAAATTCATCTGATAACCATGCGCGCGCTGCATGATATTCTTTGCTAAAGACAAGCCGCGTATAAGGCCTGTCAGCTTCGGTAAATGAAGCAAGCTTTTCATTATAGTGAGTGATACGGTCTGCATCGCTATAGGTTTGATAGGCAGGAGATACTGTCATAGGGCCTCACAAATGTCACAAGACGCGGCCATGAGAGTGCTAAAGTCATGGCGATTTCCTGCCATTACCAAAGCAGCACTTGAATTAGTTTTCTGTGGCTGTCTATTATGAAAGATGGCACGAAACCGGAACAACTTCCATATCGGATGGGTAAAAAAATGAATTTGATAAAATCAATAGTCGATAACCAAGATGACCTTATGTCATGGCGTCAGCACCTGCATCAGAATCCTGAAATAGCCTATGAAGAAAAAGATACATCTGATTTTGTTGCCGCCAAGCTTGAAAGCTTTGGCATTGAGGTTCATCGCGGATTTGGGGGCACTGGACTGGTTGGGGTCATTCAGGGCAACCAGCCAGGCGACAAGGCTGTTGGATTGCGCGCAGATATGGATGCGCTGCCCATGCCGGAGCAAACCAACCTGCCTTATGCCTCGCAGCGTGATGGCCGGATGCATGCCTGTGGCCATGATGGCCATACAACAATGCTGCTAGGGGCAGCACAGCATCTTGCAGCTACGCGCGATTTTCCGGGCACTGTCTATGTTATTTTTCAGCCAGCTGAAGAAGGCGGAAACGCCGGTGCACGCTCGATGATTAATGATGGTCTGTTTGAGAAATTCAAAATGGACTCAGTCTGGGGTATGCATAACTGGCCAGGCCTTGAGGTTGGCCGCGCGGTTGCTCATACCGGCGCTGCTATGGCAGGGGCAGATATTTTTATCCTGACCATTGATGGCAAGGGTGGTCATGCAGCTATGCCCCAGCAATCAAAAGATCCTGTGGTCGCGGCGGGCATGACAATTATGGCCTTGCAAACGCTTATATCACGGCGGCTGGACCCGTTTGATCAGGCGGTTATTTCTCTTACCCGTCTTGATGCAGGCAGTGCCTATAATGTCATCCCGTCAACCGCGACTGTTGGCGGTACCTTGCGGACTATGAAATCAGAAACACGCGCGCAAATGCTAGCAGAAATCGAACAGGTTGCCTCACAAGCAGCCTCAACCCTTGGATGCACAGTGTCTATGGAACTGCGCCCAGGCTACCCGCCAACAATAAATCATGCCGCAGATGCGTTATTTGCGCGTGATGTTATTGGCGATGTTCTGGGTGATAATGGCGTTGATACCAGCCTGACACCCGTCATGGGAGCAGAAGATTTTTCATTCATGCTGCAACAGAAAGCTGGCGCCTATATCTGGCTTGGGGCTGGAACGGATTCAGAATTCCTGCATAGCCCTCATTTTGACTTTAATGATGACTTATTGCCAATCGGCGCCAGCCTCTGGGTTAAGCTTGTAGAAGCCAAGCTTGCCTAATTCGGCTTTGCTACTACCGGTGGGCTCACCTCGGCTGGGATAGGGCAATGATAGGGTGTCTCGCGAAGCCGGTCTTCATGTATTTTGCGGGCGGCAGCCAATCTCTCCGGTGATTTGATTAAGGAGACGGCGGTTGCTGCCATTACTTTGGCGGCATGCACCATGCCTTTGTGAGCTGCCGGTACCTTGCCTTGGGCAACTGTCTGCCATGTATGGAATGGCGTGCCAACAGCGCAAGTGGCAACACGCGCCTGAACAGTTGGAACAACCCAGCTAACATCACCCACGTCAGTTGAGCCTTCGCCGCCCTCACCGTGTCTATCAAGAGGCGCAACAAAATCACATAGGGGCATATCAGCAGGTGTTTTTACGCCGATGCGCTGGAAGCTTGCAGCAATATCTTCTTTAGATAATGATTGTCTGATTTCATCTGCAAACTGATTATCCTCTGCATCAAAGGTTACCGGACCCAACTTATCAAATTCCTGCTGCATAGCCTCTTCAAGGGGGCGGTTGCCAACAAGATTTGAGACGCCTGAATAGACACTAAATTCCATAGTTGTCCCTGTCATCAGTGCGGCGCCATCGGCAATTTTTTTCACACGCTCGACAAGATCGCGCAATGTATCAAGGTCAGAGGCGCGTATTAGCTGCCGGACGGTTGCGATGGACTGAACCACGTTTGGTGCAGCACCGCCAACATCAAGATAGGCATAATGAACACGCGCAGAATCAGGCATATGCTCACGCATATAATTAACGCCGATATTCATCAATTCAGCAGCATCTAGCGCACTGCGACCAAGGTGGGGGGCTGCTGCGGCATGGGCAGCCTTACCATGAAAGGTAAAATCAACCCGCGAATTCGCCAGTGAGACGCCATGCTGAACCGCATTGAAAGTTGAGGGATGCCAGCAGATTGCGGCATCAACATCATCAAAAAGACCGTCGCGTGCCATATATGTCTTGGCGGCGCCGCCTTCTTCTGCTGGACATCCATAATAGCGCACCCGCGCTTTGATATTATTTTCAGCCAGCCAGTCTTTTACCGCGCTGGCCGCTAATAATGAGGCTGCACCCAGTAAATTATGGCCGCATCCATGACCGTGTCCGCCCGGCTCAATGGGGCTATGTTGGGCAACGCCCGGCTGTTGGCTGAGGCCCGGCAGGGCATCAAATTCACCCATGATAGCAATCAGCGGGCCTTCATCGCCAGCATCCCCTGCATCGCCGGTGACGGCTGTTGGCATGCCGCAGGCACCCTCAGTTACGGAAAACCCTTCATCGTAGAGAGCTTTGATATGTTCTGCAACGGAATCAAATTCTGTATAGAGCGTCTCTGGTGTATCAAATACCCGGTCGGCTAGCTCAATAAATATATCTTTCTTTTTATCTACTAAGTCCCAAATTTGTTCTTCATTTTGCATGTTCCGGTTTCTCCGCAAAAGATTCTCGCTGTCTCAGAAATGAGACAAATAACTATCTTGATGATGCTGATACAAATAACTACATCATGCAAACTGATAATGAATTTAGGGCCTGAAAATACAAATATTAGGAGCCGCTCTTGGGTGTATCGCCTGCGCCAAGATCCCACCATAGCCCTGTCATTAATCGCAAAGCCTCACGCGAAATAGACTCTAGGATATGCTCATTAGGAGCATGCTGGGAGCAGCCAGAATATGAGTGCGGCACCCAGATTGTTGGCAGACCTAAAATATCGGCAAAAACGTCATTTGGCAGACTACCACCAAGATTTGGCAACACGGCAATTTCTTTTCCGGCCGTCTGTTCGAGTGACTTTTTTGCCCATTGAGCCCATGGATGGTCAGGGTCTAGGCGCGTTGCATACATAGGGTCGCGTTCAGGCGACACGACGATATCATGAAAGCCATGAGCATCAAGATGCGCTCGTAGTTGCGGTAATAGCTCTGTTGGGTCAGTGCCAACAACATATCGCAAATGGCCATAGGCAATTGCAGAGGCCGGAATGGCATTTGCTGGGGAGGCAGGATTGCCAGTTTGGAAGGCTCTAATTTCAAACGTATTGCTTGCAAAAACCCGTTCTTCAGGCGTTAAGTCAGGCTCGCCCCAGTTTGGATTTATCTGCGGCGCATTTTCACCCCCGCCAACATGTAATTTTGCAATGGCAGCCCGAACCGAATTTGGCATTGTTGATTTACGCCAGCCTTCGATAAGAATTTTTCCGTTTCGGTCAATCATGCTCGCCAAGGCATGACTAAGCACAACACCGGGATTTGTGAGCAAGCCGCCCCAATTGCCAGAGTGATGAGCGCCTTTATGTGCATCAAGCCGCATGACAAAATTACAGACACCTCTTGAGCCCATGAACATCGTTGGCGCGTCAGGCGCAATGCGCGGCCCGTCTGAGGCAATAAACAAGTCAGCCTTAAACAGGTCAGCCTGCTCAGCACAAAATTCTCTCAGCCCCGGCGAGCCGCGCTCTTCACCCATTTCAATCAGGGCAATGACATTAAATCCAAGATGCCCTCGCAGCGATAATACAGCCTCCATCGCCGCAAAATTTATCGTGTGCTGGCCTTTATTATCGGCTGTCCCGCGGCCATACCAGATGTCATCAGATTTGGTTACTTCCCACGGGCTCATATTGTCCTGCCACTGCTCATCATAGCCAGCAACAACATCGCCATGCCCATATGTCATGACGGTTGGCAGCGCGTCATCTTCAAAACGCTGTGCGACAAGGATAGGCCCTGCATCTGCGCGGGGGTTTTTATGTATCACACAAGAAAACCCCATCTGTGTGAGATAGGGCACCATTTCTTCATCCAGATATCGTTGCAATTCTGCTTCACAGCCGGGTAAATTACTTTCGGTCCGAAACCCAACACGCCGGTTCAAGAGATCATAAAAAGCATCTGAATTATAAAATGTATCTATTGCTAAAAGCGCGTCATCACGGCTCATATTGTTCTCCTCGAACGGGGGGTAGTCCTATTAGATAAGGCTACCCTAGCTGGGCCTGCTGAGCAAATGTGACAGGCTATTTTTTTCACGCTAGTGTCATTATAAAGATAAGGGGAAAAGCGTTTGGCAGGGAGCTGTAATATGGATCAGAAAGATGCGTTAAAAAAAGAGATAATTAAGCGTTTTGGCACGCCTTGTGTTGTAATTGATTTGGATGTTGTTGAGGCTAATATAGCGCGCGCACAACAATTATGTGATGCCGCTGGCATCGCTAATAGGCCGCATATCAAGACACATAAATCGCCTATCCTTGCTCATACGCAGATAGCCGCCGGGGCAACCGGAATTACCTGTCAGAAACTAGGTGAGGCGGAGGTGATGGCTGATGCAGGCATCACGGACATTATCATCGCAACCAACCTTCTGGGGGCGGCTCAGTCAGGTCAGCTTGCCGCTCTGCAACGCCGGCTCCCTCTTAAATGCTGTGCAGATAGCGCTTTCACCCTGTCAGCTTATGCAAGCGCAGCCTGCGCAGCAGACCGTCCATTAGATGTTCTTATTGAATGCGATACAGGACAAAAAAGAGCCGGTGTGGAAACCCCAGATGATGTGCTGGCACTGGCGGCAATAATTCAGGAAAGTCAGTGGCTGAATTTTGCAGGATTACTGTTTTATCCGCCGCTTGATGGATGGCAGGAAACCCAAATATTTTTGGATGACGTGCGGGCAGGCCTTAGCGCAATGGGGCTAGAAATTGGGATTATATCAACAGGTGGCACACCCAATCTTGCGAATCTGGGCCAGCTTGACGGCGCCACAGAACATCGGGCCGGAACTTGTATTTTTAATGACCGTATGATGCTGGCTGCTGGTATGGCCTCACTAGATGATTGCGCCCTTCATGTCTTTACCAGTGTTGCAAGCCGCGGCGGAGAGGCGCGCGGTATTTTGGATGCAGGCTCAAAAACCCTTACCTCTGATGCTGGCGGCCTTGAAGGGTTCGGCTTGATAAGAGAATATCCGGATGCCAGAATTAACAAATTTTCCGAGGAGCATGGGTTTCTCGACCTATCAGACTGCCGGCAGCAGCCACAGGTTGGTGATATCGTGCGTGTTATCCCCAATCATGTCTGTGTTGTGGTAAATATGGTTGACCAGTTGGTTGCTGTTCGGGGAAATGATATTATTGAAGTTATTCCTGTTGCCGCGCGTGGCAAGCTTGTATGAGGATGGTGGCTCGTTTAAGGGACTGCTTTTGAGGAGATGAAAAATGCCAAGTTTTGACATTGTTAGTAAGATAGACATGACATCGGTTGATAACGCCCTTCAAGGTGTCATGAAAGAAATGCAGGTAAGGTATGATTTCAAAGGAAGCAAGTCAGAAATAAGCAAAACAGATGAGGCAATTCTCATCAGTGCTGATGATGAACTGAAACGCCGCCAAGTCGAAGAATTGCTGATAACACATCTCACACGCAAAGGTGTTGATACAAAAGCGTTGGAATTTGGCAAGGTAGAACAGGCAAGCGGAAACACGGTTCGCCAGACAGTGACTGTAAGACAGGGCATCCAGCGCGATGTTGCGCAGAAAATTGTAAAGGCTATCAAATCTTCAAAGCTAAAGACCCAAGCCGCCATTCAAGGTGATGAGGTAAGAGTGTCTGGCAAAAAGCGCGATGAGCTGCAGGAAACAATGGCAATGATAAAAGAGCTGGGCGTAGAGTTTCCGTTGCAGTTTGAAAATTTCAGGGACTAGCTACTCTAGTGCATGGCCGGTGGCCGCTAGCCAAATGCCGATGTTGTCTGATGCAGATACAGAGCGATGACCTGCTTCTCGGGTGCGCCAATCATCCTCTATTTTGCTAACCATAACAATGTGGTTTACATGCGATATCCCTAATTACTGGTGAGTAGTATGATACGAGATGAGGCGCAAATTTAAGCTATAAGCAGGGTCACATTACGCCTGCAGAATCACATCATGCTGACATTCGCTAGGCCCAAAAAGGCTGTTCATGCAGATAGATAATTGCTGAAATAGGGCCAAAATTAGGTTATTTTTTGCCCTCTGTCTCTTAGAGTAAAATATATTTCTAAGGTGTTGGCCGGTCACTCGACGGGGATGATTATGTGTTTTATAGCATGTGTGAAAGTGATGGATAATCTGTTGTTTTAAGCGATAGGAGGCAATGATGCCTGTATCTTATGATGGTTCTGATACTACACCGGCGATTTATGTAATCCATGAAAATGCGGAGTGGACAGCGCCGCTTTACCATGCTTTGGATGAGCTTGGTCTTGTCTATTATGACTGGAATCTAGCCACTGTTAGTCTAAATCTTTCTGCTGCCGCACCGCAGGGGATATTCTATAATCGAATGAGTGCTTCCTCGCATAGTCGGGGTAACCGGTACGCAGCTGAGATGACTGTTGGTGTATTAGCCTGGCTTGAGGGTCAAGGCCGCACTGTTCTAAATGGCCGTTCTGCTCTGCATCTTGAGATTTCAAAATTAATTCAATATGCCGCTTTAAGACAGGCTGGGCTGAATGTGCCTAAGACCATTGCGAGCGCTGATAGCGATGATGTAATTGCCGCTTATAGTGCGTTTGATGGCATGCCGGTTATCACCAAACATAACCGTGCTGGCAAAGGGCTTGGGGTTCAATTATTTCGCTCAGAAAAGGGGTTGATAAGCTATGTGAGGGGAGATGAATTTTTTCCTTCAGTGGATGGTATCACGTTAGTGCAGCGTTATATTGCCTCTCCTGAAAATATCATCACACGGGTTGAATTTATTGGCCGGGAGCTTGTTTATGCTGTGCGTGTTGATACATCAAACGGTTTTGAGCTTTGTCCAGCTGATGTATGTGCCCTAGAGGCTAGCACCTGTATGGCAGATAGCGAGCCACGCTTTGCTTTTGATATCGACCAAGATTTCCCAAATAGCGCATTAGGGCAGGAATTAGTGCCAAAAATGCAGGCTGTGATGCAAGCTGAAAACCTTGATGTTGCCGCATTTGAATTTATTACTGATGCGGATGGCACGGCTTATGTCTACGATATTAACACCAACACTAATTACAATAGCGATGCGGAAAATAGAGCGGGGCTATCTGCTATGAGCCGTCTTGCCGCCTATCTTGGCCATGAGCTAGCTATAATCACGAAAAAAATAGCCGCCTAACGCCCCCTTATAAAAAGGCAAAAAAACGTGCATATTAGGGTGAGCATTCATACTTATGCTCACCCTCAGCTATGAGGTTTGATTTAATTGGCCTGAATTACCCCCGCACCCCCGCAGCCGTTTTGGTGTATAGCTGGCAGACAAACTTCGTATGTTGACAGGGAACACAGGTGTCCTAAGGTGACCGTATGCGTTGTGGTCGTGTCTTTATGACGCCGAGTAAAGGGTGTGAAAATGGACAGCATGTGGGCAATCCCCGAAGCGATTATAGACTGTCACTGGCTGAAAGATCGATATGACCGTCAGGATATCAGGATTTATGACTGCACATCATATCTGCATTATACCGATGAGCATCCCTCCCAGCCTTATGATGTTGTAAGCGGGTTTGATAATTACTGCAGATCACATATTCCAAACGCTGCCTTTCTGGATCTTCAACAGGATCTCTCAGAGAATAATAGCCCTTACAGCTTTACAATTCCGGCTCTTCATGACCTCGCAGAGCGGTTTAAAAAACAGGGGGTAGGTGAGCCGTTTCATATCATTTTATATTCTGCAAATGGGATGCAATGGGCCACTAGAATCTGGTGGATGTTATATGCAGCAGGGTATCAGAGGGTCAGCATATTAAATGGGGGGTTTGCCGCATGGCAGGAGGCAGGATTACCAACCCAAGAATCGATAACGAAGTGGGAGCCAGCCGAATTTGAGGCGCGTCCCAAGCCGAATATCTTTGTTGGAAAACAGCGGGTACTCGATGCCATTGCCGATGAAAAAACAGTCTTGCTGAATGCCCTAACCAGTGACTTGCATCTTGGTAAGAGCGCGCGGTATGGCAGACCGGGCCGAATTCCTACTAGCCTGAATATTCCGTTTACCAGCTTTATGAAAAACGGATTGGATGACATAAGGTCAGCGTCTGAAGCGCAACAGATTTTAGCAGAACATGGCCTTAGCCCAGATACAGATATTGTCAATTACTGCGGCGGCGGTATCGCAGCAACTTTGAATGCCTTTGTGATGTTGCAGCTGGGTTTCTCAGACTTGCAAATATATGATAATTCAATGAGCGAATGGGCCATGGACCATTCGCTTGCGATTGAGACAGGATAGTAGTCCCCGCCCTGTCTATTAATTGCCAGTGATAAGCGGCGTAATCACAGCCAGAATGCGGGTCATGACAACATCCATACTGCCACTGATATCGATATGACTTGCTGGCTCGTTATCTGCGGGAATTTCAAGGGTTGAAAATTGGCTATCTATCAGGCTGTTTGGCATAAAATGGCCATCGCGTGCTGCCATCCTTTGGGTAATCAGCGCGCGGTCAGCGGCAAGATAAATAAAATGTGCCGGTGCGCCTATGCCAGCCAACAGATGATCGCGATAGCGCCTACGCAAAGACGAACAGCCGGTAAAGATAATATCGTCTGCCCCCGACGCCCTAGACGCCTTAGCCATGTTGGCGGCTATTTCATCCAGCCACGGCCAGCGGTCAGCATCATCCAAGGCAATACCAGCTGACATTTTAGCAATATTTTCAGGCGGGTGAAAATCATCACCATCAAGATAGGTTGCCTGAAGCTGGTCAGCTAGGCGTGCGCCGTAGGATGATTTCCCGCATCCGGCGACTCCCATCAAGATAAAAAATCGAACCGGATGCATGTCTATTCCTAGAGCGAGGCTGTGATGCCACCATCAACATAAAGCGTATGACCATTCACAAAGCTAGCAGCAGCGGAGCTTAAAAACACACAAGCGCCAACAAGTTCATCCACCTGTCCCCAGCGTCCCGCAGGGGTTCGTTTTTCCAGCCACGCACTAAAATCTGGATCAGCCACAAGGGCTGCATTTAGCGGCGTATCAAAATAACCCGGCGCAATCGCATTACATTGCAGACCATGTTGTGCCCAGTCAGTTGCCATCCCCTTCGTTAAATTGCCAACCGCGCCTTTGGTTGCTGTATAGGGGGCAATACCAGGGCGTGCGAGCATTGTCTGAACAGAGGCAATATTGATAATTTTACCTGCGTTACGCTTTATCATATGGCGGGCGACTGTCTGGCCGACATTAAAGACACTGGTGATATTGGTGGTAAGAAGTTTTTCGAACATTGCTGGATCAAACTCATCGAGTGGCCCTCGATGTTGCATGCCAGCATTATTGACAAGAATATCTATCGGCCCGACGGTTGCTTCAAATTCATCAATCGATGTTTGCGCCTCGCTCAAATGACAAACATCAAATACAAGTTCATGTACATTATGTCCCGCACTGCGCAGTGTTTGTGCTGCGGTGTTTAGCTTACCGGCATCGCGGCCATTCATGATGATGGTTGCGCCTGCATTGGCAAGGCCGGTGGCAAAAGCCAAGCCCAGACCTTGAGAAGATCCGGTAACAAGAGCTGTCTTGCCGCTAAGGTTGAAAAGGTCAAGGCTAGGTAACACGGGGACATTCTCCTTGTCTGGTGTATGCGTTTAAAATAGACGCGAACATATAATGGTATAAGCCTATAGCATTTTGCCATATAAAGTATCCAGTGATTTAGTCTAACGAGCAGACGATTCAGACGTTTTAGGGAGTGCCAGCTAATGAAAACAATTGTGATTCACAACGCCAAGGATTTACGCATTGAAGATGATGTCGTGCCGGAAGTCGCGGCAGACGAGGTAGAGGTCAAAATTGCTGTTGGCGGTGTCTGTGGCTCTGACTTACATTATTATAATCATGGCGGGTTTGGCGCAGTCAGGCTAAAACAGCCTATGATTTTAGGGCATGAAGTGGCCGGTATCATCTCTCAGGTTGGCGCAGATGTCTCTCATCTTGCTGTCGGGGATCATGTTGCAGTCTCGCCCTCGCGCCCTTGCGGCTCATGCGTCTATTGTGCTGAAGGACGCCGTAATCACTGTCTGAATATGCGGTTTTATGGCTCTGCTATGCCCTTTCCCCACATTCAAGGGGCCTTTCGCGAACGCTTGGTTGCAAGCGCTTACCAATGCGCGCCAACAGGCAGCCTGTCATTAGGCGAAGCTGCCATGGCTGAACCGCTGGCAGTTGTATTGCATGGGGTACGCCGTGCCGGTGAAATGGTCGGCAAAAAAGTACTGATCACAGGATGTGGGCCAATAGGCATGTTATGCTTACTGGCAGCGCGCCGGGCAGGGGCTGTAGAAATTGTGATGACTGATATTGCCGAAAGCGCACTAGCAAACGCCCGCGATTGTGGGGCTGACCGCGTTATCAATACTAAGGATGAGCCTGAATTGCTGGCGGCTTATGGTGATGATAAAGGCTATTTTGATGTGATGTTTGAATGTACTGGCGCGGCGCCAGCTCTCATTGGCGGCCTGACAGCGGTGCGCCCGCGCGCTGTTATCGTCCAATTAGGGATGGGCGGTGATATGTCATTGCCGATGGTCATGGTAACAGCAAAGGAATTGGATTTGCGGGGGTCATTCCGGTTTCATGAAGAATTTGCAATCGGCATCGCCCTAATGGGGCAGGGGCTGATAGATGTGAAACCCCTTATCTCACACACAGTGCCGCTAGCAGATGCCGAACAGGCCTTTATGATAGCCACTGACCCGCTTCAGCCAAGCCTGAAAACACAAATTCAGTTTTTCTAGGTCAAGTCTTCTGCTGTTAGCAGGGAGATGCATCAAACTATGAGTGAGAAGATATCCCATTCGACACTGACATTATCGCAAGCTGGCCGTGAATATCTAAAAGTTGGGTTGCTGTCTTTTGGTGGTCCTGCTGCCCAGATTGCCCTGATGCATAAGGTGTTTGTTGAGGACAGGAAGTGGCTGACTGAAAAACAATATCTGAGTGCTTTGAATTTTTGCATGCTTTTGCCTGGACCTGAAGCGATGCAGTTATCAGCGTATATTGGCTGGAGGTTGCATGGCGTTGCAGGCGGTCTTCTCGCCGGATTGCTGTTTATTCTGCCGGGCGCTTTTATTATTGCGTGCTTGGCTGTTTTTTACGTTTATTTTGGCGATTTAGCGTGGCTGAAGGCAGCTTTCCTTGGAGTGAAAGCAGCCGTCATTGTGATTGTGATTCAGGCGCTTATCAGGGTGTCAAAAAAAGCGCTGCATGGGAAGCTACACTGGCTTATTGCTATCTTTGCCTTTCTGGGTATTTTCTTACTTGAAATTCCATATCCCTTTATTGTGATTGCGTCTGGGATGCTGGGTTTCATGTATAGCGATATGACACCGGACAATACTAACATCACACCGTTATCTATTTCTCTTACGAAGACTTTTTGGACGTGTGGGTTGTGGCTTATTATGTGGCTTGCGCCGCTGATAATAATGGGCTGGATGACTAATTGGGGGTTCTTGTACGAGGTTGGGGCGTTTTTCTCCAAACTTGCGACTGTTACCTTTGGGGGCGCTTATGCGGTGCTTGCTTATATGTCTCAGGAAGTTGTGTTTGAGCTGAGCTGGCTAACAGCGCCTCAAATGATGGATGCTCTTGGTTTTGCCGAAACAACGCCGGGCCCTCTCATTCTGGTAACAGAATTTGTTGGCTTTGTTGCTGGCTATCAAAAAGCCGGCCTGCCGCTTGCATTTGCAGCAGCATTTACCGTCCTGTGGGCAACCTTTGTTCCCTGCTTTTTATGGATATTTGTAGGCGCCCCCTATATCGAATGGATTTCAGCACAACCAAGACTAAAAGGTGCCTTATCAACCATCACAGCGGCTGTTGTCGGGGTGATATTGAGCTTGTCTATCTGGTTCGGCTTGCATGTGATGTTTGGCACTATCACAAAGCTTCAAGCTGGTATGGCAACCCTATGGATGCCAGATTTTTCCACCGTTAATTTTACCGTATTATGGCTTACATTCTTGGCTGCTTATTTAGCGTTTATCCGCCATTTGTCGCTGCTATGGGTGCTTGGCATAAGCGCAGCTCTGGGCGCAGCGGCATCATTGCTGGGCGCCTCGGGCTAGGCCTGTTCCAGACGCTGCTGAGGGCGGCGGCTATAATTACTTTCGCCGCAGAGATATGCAGGTTTTGCAGCCCGTGCTTCCTCTGAGGTGAAGGCGGGGCTGTTGCTGAAACGCGCCATGCTGCCGGCAAATAATAGTCACCTTGGTTGTCTTATCAACATAATCAACGTCCGAATAATCGAATTCCTCGCCATGGATTTTTTTGAACTTAGAAATCATTGATGCCTGATCAGATATTTTGGTCTTGGCCATTTTGGCTCTCCAGCGGTAACCCAACTACCCCATACTATATTTTTCGGCAGCTTAAAGGCAAACGCCATAAACATATTTTTTGATTATTCAGCTCGATGACCCTTCTATTCAGGCAAGCCTAGTTTTTTGTAATCTCCTGATAAGAAGAACCAGCTTGACGTAATGATGAAAAATCCAAACACCAGTAAATGAATTAACTCAGCCGAGATAAGCCCAAGCAGAACTCCGGTTGCTAATGGGCCTGCTGCTGCTCCGATATCCCGCCAGGTTTGGTTTCTGGTGAATGCCGACATCGCATCTCCAGGGTAGATTTTTGATGCGGCTGTTGGAAATAACGTGCCAAGGGCGCCGCGGCAGATGACTAACGCGATTGAGCCCAGAATAAGACTTCCCAGCCCAACCAGCAAAAACCCAATACCACACAGAAACAGCATTGATAGCAGAGGCAGGGTAGCACCAAAATAATCTGAAATTCTGCCAGCTAGTGGGGCAATGATCATCTCGCTTACCCGGCGTGCTGCAAGGATAAGGCCGCCAATAATAATGGCTGTTTCTGGGCTGGAAAACTCAACCCACATTAACGCAATTGTAATTGTGAAGACGCCGTCTATCCCAAAGCCCATCCAAAAAATCAGACCATCTATTGAGCTAGGCTTTGGAATGGAAAATTTCTTTAAGGGCTGACCCGAAGGGCGCACTGGTTCATCCAGCTCCTTCAAAAAGAACGCCAGCCAAACGCCCAGAGCAGATACCAAGCCAACATAAATAAAGATAGTCTGGGGGCCAACATATGCTGCAAACGAAGTCCCTACTATCATGACAAGTAAAGGCCCGACTTGCTCTACCGACCGGCTTATGCCAATGCGGGTTCCGGTTCTGCTGGTATTTAACGAGGCATAATGCAACGTTACAATCAGCAATGCGGCATAGGATAAGCCCCAAACAATACGGCTAATGGTGAGCAAATAAACACCGTCCATAACCCCATAGGCCAGACTGGAAACTGCACCAAAAAAGGCCCCGATTATGGCGAGTTTTTTAATGCCAACAAACTGTCCAAATTCGACAACAAGATTATAGGTAAAGGTGCGTATGATACGATTGATCGCCAGCAGAAACCCAACCGCTACCATGCTGACACCGAACGCTTCTGCATTCACTGGCAAGATAACATAGATTAACGCGTCTCCCAGCAGAGAGACTGAGAGCACCCAAGATGAGACCCACACATTCTGGTGAATAAGCTTATCATGCTGCATGAAAGGGACCTTTGTTGCTGCTCTAAGTCATAGCTTAGGCATACTGGTTTATAAGAATAACAGTTTTCGACGGTGAGGCACTTATCTTTAAATCTCTCGGCGACTATAATATAAAATAATAGCGAATAATGTAATAGAATGGACGCTTTGAATGAAACACGGAACGACTAAGTCATCTTTTGAACAGTTATTGGATGAAGCGCAATCATACGCTGGCAAAGGCGATATATTGCAAGCACGCTCTATTTATGCATCTCTTCTTTTTGATTATCCTGAAAATGAACAGGCAAAGCAGGGTCTTTTAGACCTACCAGAAGATGGCCCACAACCATCTGATACTCTTGTTCAAGAGATCCTTGACCTTTACTCAGACGGCACGGCAGCCGTTCTAAAACAGCGCCTCGATCACTTACTAAAAGAATATTCAGGCTCACCTATATTATGGAATATAAAAGGCGGATTAGAGAAGCAATTAGGCGATCTTAACAGCGCCATACAGGCCTTTGAGAGGGTTGTAATGCTGAAGCCAGCTCACCCAGCTGGCCATAGTAATTTAGGCGTTATTTTTCAGGAGCAGGGCAAGCTAACTGAGGCAGTTGAATATTATAACCGTGCCTTAATGTTTGAGCGTGATCCTTTTGCCTTTAATAATCTGGGCACAATTTTAAAGCAACTTGATAGGAGAGATGAAGCGATTCAAAGCTATGAGAATGCGCTGGATATCTCACCTGATTTTACCGAAGCTCATTATAATTTAGGGCATGTATTAGCTGATGTGGGTAGGTTAGAAGAAGCCGTAAAAAGCTACAGAAGCGCTTTACTATCCAGCCCTGATTACCGATCAGCAGAGCTGAGATCACTCCTTCTACTGGCACATATGTGTGACTGGGCAGACGCTAAACAGATGGAAGTTTCTCTTAACAAGTTAATCGATACAGATGTTGTAGAAACTTTCGGCTTATTGTCGATGATAGATAGTCCTGCACAACACCTGCAGTTTTCACAAAAATGGGCAGAAAGTAAATTCGGAAATATTCAGGCGCTCCCTTGTGAGAAAAAGTATCAAGAGGACCGTATTCGCGTTGGTTATTTTAGCTCAGATATGCATGACCATGCTGTTCTTTTTCTGATGTCGGGCCTGCTGCGTGAACATGATAACGCTAAATTCAAAATCTATGTCTATAGTTATGGCAGAGTTCAAACAGGTGAAAGGCGTGAGCAGGCAATTAAGGATGTTGATACGTTTATTGATATAAGTGCTATGTCCGATACAGATGTTGTAGTACTGGCACGTGAACATAACCTTGACATCGCCATTGATGTGAATGGTTATACCCGATTTAGCCGCAGTCGCCTGTTCGCCCACAGAATGGCCCCCATTCAAATTAACTATCTTGGATATCCAAGCACGATGGCAGTAGATTTTATCGACTATATAATAGGCGATAATACAATCATCTCAGCTGAGCAGCGCGCATTTTATAGTGAAAATATTATCTATATGCCAGATTGCTATCAGCCTAATGATGAGAAGCGCAAAATAGCTAAAATAACAACAAGCCGGTCAGATTTTGGTCTGCCAGAAAACAGCTTTGTCTTTTGCTGTTTCAATAATAATTTTAAAATTACACCAAAAGAATATGATATTTGGATGCGTGTCATGAGACAGGTAGAAAACAGTGTTCTATGGTTGTTTAAGGCAAGCGATATCGCGGAGAAAAATCTTAAATGTGAGGCTGAGGCGCGAGGCGTAAACCCAGAGCGCATTATTTTTGCAAAGAAGGTCTCTCTTGAAGAGCATTTGGCACGTCATAAGCACGCTGATTTATTTATTGATACATTCAATTACAATGCACACACTACTGCGAGTGATGCTCTCTGGAGCGGACTTCCGATTGTTACCAAGCAAGGCCAGCAGTTTGCCGCCCGTGTGGCAGCAAGCCTTCTTAATGCAGCAGGGCTCAGCGAGTTAGTAACAAAGACAGAAGGTGAGTATGAAAGCCTCATTCTTGCGTTAGCCCAAGACAAAGCGCGTCTTGCCGGTGTTAAGAATAAACTTCATGAAACCCGGTCAAGCTGCCCGCTATTTGATACTGTGCGTTACACTCGATATTTTGAGGCTGGTTTAGAAAAAGCATATCAAGATTATTGTGATGGCATAACGCCGTCTGATATTGCTGTTTCATCACTGCCATTAAGTGACAGCGCTAACGGGCAATCATAAAAACGCTAATCGTTTTTATGGGGTGGTTCTGAGGTTTTTATAAAAAAGCCAAAGAGGGCAAAACGGGGTCTTACGCCAATATCCGGCCGGAAGGTTCCATTTCCCAGCACTGGCTGCAAAGAGTGGTCCTTATTCCATTCACGCTTCACGATGTATAAACCGCTCCCAATAATCAGCGTTGCACCAATCATAAAAGAGGCGGTGAGTTGGTCATCAAATAGCAGGAAGCCAAAAAATCCTGCCCATAAAATCTGTGAATATTGCATCGGCGCAATTGCCGAAGCATTAGAGGATTTATAGGCGCCAACAATGCAAAACATAGCCACAAATCCCAGAAAGGAAATCAGCGCAATGCCGCCTAGATGGGTCAGCGGCATAGGCACATATACAAATGGCAGGATGCTCCCCATAATAATGAAATTACCAAACATCGGATAGAGTAACATCACGGATGTTTTTTCCTTCTGCCCGATTTTGCGCGTTATCAGCGAATTTGTTGCCGCGGCTATTGCTGCGATAATCCCTGACAGGTGGCCAAGCGTAAAAAAGTCCGTTCCGGGCTGTAGCACAATCAAAACGCCTACAAACCCAACCAGTACAGAAATGCCGCGATGCAGTCCTACCCGCTCCCCTAATACCGGAATGGAAAAGACGGTAATGAATATCGGTGTCAGGAACAGCAGCGCATAAGTTTGAGCCAGCGGCAGAATGGTAAAAGCATAAAAGGCACAAAACCCACTTGTGGTTGTGGCAAGCACGCGTAAAGCCATTTGGACGGGATGATGCGGCCACAGGCTACCAGTGCGGGGGTTGCGCAGAATAAACAGATTTACCAGCGGAAAGGAAAAGAGAACCGAGAAAAACAATATCTGAAACGGCGTATAATAATTTCCCAGAAATTTAACGATAACATCATGCGTCGAATAAAAAGCAAAGCCAGTCAAAGACAGCAAAACGCCGGTAATATTTGATTGTTTTACCTGTGCCATTATAAGCCGTCGAAATTTCTAAAAAAGGGTTTCTTGTGTCCTGACCCGAACGCTATCACGCCCACGCAGTGATGGCTACGCTATTAAGAGGATAGGTATCACAGCGCCTCTGCTGACAATAAATATTAATCTTGACGGCGCTATGAGGCAAGACAAGGCTTCTTAGAAAGCCTTAAAGAGAACGCTTTACATCAATCACTAACCGATGATGAAAAAGCTCTAGAACTTGCTTTATTGCCGGCCACATCAGGCAAAAAAATAATGAAACATTATAATCATAATGGCTGGGGCAATTCTGGATTTGGGTTGTATATGCTAAAAAACATTTGCAAAGATTCTGGCTCCTTACTTATCTCTACTAACAAAGTTGCGTTAGAAATAGACAACAAACAAACCACTTGGGGTCACGCAGGATTAAGGGGTGCGAGTTTAAAAGTTGAAATCGACTTGAAGAAATTAAAAGAACTAGGCACCCTTGAAGAAAACTTAAAGCGTTACCGTGATAAAAGTAATGTTGCAACCAAGCCGTCTAGTTCTTCAATGACATTTATACGAGGACGCTAATCCCGTAAGACAAAGACTTAAAATCGAACTATGAAATATTCTAGTCACAGGCGCATCAAAAATAAATTTTGAATAAATACAACAACAACGCTATTGACTGACATGCTTTATATGTCACACTCCCTTGAAATAAATAGGGAGACTATCATGAAATTATTAAAGCTTTTTGTCGGAGCACTGCTGTTTGTGAGCACGACTACAATTGCAAGTGCTGAGACCCGTATTACGTATAAATCAGCAAAATCCACTTCATCATATTATCAGATGGCAGTTGAAATTGCCGAGGCCATGAAACAAGGCTCATCCGGAGACATCATTGTCACGGTAGAAGAAAGCCAAGGGTCAGTTCAGAATGTCATGGAGGCGATTGGCCGAACAAATAATTATGTGTTCACCACACCACCAGTACTTATTAAATTGGCACGTGGCGGCAAAGCCATGTTCAAGGATAAAACAAACCCACGCTTTGATGACGTCAAAGCGCTATTTCCCATCCCCTCACTGACAATGCATTTCGTAATGTCTGAAAGCTCAGGCGTAACAGATTTTGCAGGAATGGAAGGAAAAACCATTCTGATTGGCAAAGGCTCTTTTGGCGCAAAAGAAGGTGCAAAATATCTCACATTATTTGGTCTTGAAGGAAAGGTCACTCTTGCAGAAGTTGAACTATCTAATGCTGTTTCAGCGTTAAAGAATGGTCAAATTGATGGTTTTGTGACCGCTGGTTCCTTTCCGGCGCCAAATGTCATTGAGGCCGCGGCATCCGCAGGTGCAAAGGTTGTTTCACTGAATGATGAACAGGTAAAAGCATCTAAAAGAACCCGCCTTGTTATCCCTGCTGGCACATATGCTGGCCAAAAAGAAGATATCATAACCACGTCTCTGCCCGTTGTTGCCTTCACGACAACTGATATGGATGACGAGACAGCTTACAATCTTACCAAGACCTATTGGGAAAATAAAAAGGCCCTTGGGACAGCTGCTAAATGGTGGAATGGCGTGTCTCTTGATATGCTGTCAAATATCCTGACAGACATCCATCCAGGCGCAAAACGCTATTATAGCGAAGTCGGCGCATCACTAGCCGACCATCACTAAGAGAATAAGGGTGGCCATAGCGCCACCCTTTTTTAATGGTTTTGAATATGCAAATTACCAAAGAAAATAACGTATGGATTATGCTGGGCGCTGCCTGCATAATCTTCCATATTTGGCTCATCTTCTCAGGCCTTGTTCCCAGTCTTGTTGCCCGGCCGATGCATATGGCCTTGGCCCTGCCATGGATATTTATTTTCCCTGCGCAGAATTTTCAGCAACGGATGTTTGGCACAAGCCTTACGATTATCGGCATTCTATGTTGTCTATATATTGCGCTGAATGAGGGACCACTCTCTGACCAATACGGCTTTATTAGCGGCTGGCATCAATTGCTAATTTCATGTGCCCTGCTTGGCATAACAATCGAGATGGCCCGCAGAGCAATCGGATGGCCTCTGCCTTCTATCGCGATCCTCTTTCTTCTTTATGGATTATTTGGTGACTATATTCCCGGAGAGTTTGGCCATGCGGGCATTCCAATTAACAGTTTTCTTGGAACATTAATCATCACAGAAGGAGGGCTGTGGGGGAAGCTTACAGGCGTCTCTGTTTCTATTGTTGCTATCTTTGTTATTTTTGGCGCGGTTTTGAATGCAGGCGAAGCTGGCAAAGGATTTATGAATATTGCAGTGGCGGCTGCAGGAAGACTGAAAGGGGGCGGCGCAAAGGTTTCTGTTCTCGCATCAGCTCTTTTTGGGTCTATTTCAGGTTCAGCCTCTGCCAATGTTGCCTCAACCGGTATGGTTACGTTGCCCGCAATGGAGAAGCTAGGATATCCAAAGCGCGTGGCAGCTGCAGTTGAGGCTGTGGCCTCTACCGGAGGGCAGATTATGCCGCCTTTGATGGGTGCTGGAGCATTTGTCATGGTTGAGCTAACGGGCATTCCCTATGAGCACATAATTTTGGCGGCGTTGCTTCCGGCTATTCTCTATTTTTGGACGGTTTGGGTTGGCGTGAATCAATATGCTGAAAAATATGACCTGAAACCCTATAGCGAAGATATGCAGCCCTCACGAAATGTCATCATAAAAACAACATTATTTTTTCTCGTTCCATTCTCGATATTGTTAGTGTTTATGTTCATCGGGTTTACCCCTCAATATGCTGCTGCTTTAGCTATTCTAAGTGCCGCCTTGCTTCTCCTAATAGGATTAGATTTTAAGTTCGACTGGCAACGGGCAAAATCTCGGTTCAGTGATGCAGCCCTCTTCTCGGGCCGGCAAGTCGCTATGATTGCCTCTATTATTTTATGTGCTTCACTCATCGTTGGCGTGTTGGGGATAACCGGTTTAGGCATAAAAATTACCTCGTCAATTATCTCCATTGCTGGCGACAATTTATGGCCTGCACTGCTGTTAACTGCGATCGCTTGTATCGTGTTGGGGATGGAAGTGCCGACAACTGCGGCTTATGTCATCTGTGTTTCAGTAGCAGGGCCTGCTCTGATTGACCTCGGTCTTGAGCCACTTATTGTGCATTTATTTATCTTTTGGTTTGCCCTTTTATCTACCATAACGCCCCCCGTTTGTGGCGGTGTTTTTATCGCTGCAAGTATGGTCAATGAGAATTGGCTCAAAGTGGCGGCCTCAGCCATGGTGCTAGGGTTAGGGTTGTATATCGTACCGTTAGCGATGGTAATGCACCCAAGTCTCATTCAGCTGAGCAGCACGCCGTTTTTATCGTTGATGACAGGATTGCAACTAGCGCTGGGCCTCCTATTGCTGGGCAAAGGACTGATCGGCAAAAAATGGAGCGTCATCAGAATAGGATATATCATATCAGCTCTCGTCATTATTTTCGTCTTCGACCTAGCCTCACTAGTAAGCCCCAACTAAGAGAACACAGCTGCGCTTTATTTGGTGAGCCCCGATTTTTTGTGAGCTTATTAAAAAGAATGGTGCAGCCGAGATGGGGTCAAACCTCTGAGCTCTGCCTTTGGGGTAGGTCATTCATATTTTGCTGACAGCACTGTGCTTAGTTTTGCTACATTTAACGCGTCAACGCCAATCATATGCAATGTTTCATTCATGTCACCTCAACTAGTCTCAAATGATAGCGGTAAGAACTGATATTGTTCGAAATAGTTAATGGCTACATAAATATGATTACCTAGAATTAGGTAGCGGAGTGATAAGTGATAATTGGAATAATTGGCGGCGGGACTGCTGGAACTATAGCAGGTCTTCACATAGTGAAAGCTCTCGGCAAACCCTCAGCTAGAACTCGTGTTTTTTTATGTGAGGGGGTAACCCATTTGGAGGCAGGGCTTTTTCAGTGCGTATAACTGGCGATTATCGCCTCATGATCGCTATCGTTTATGCGCTTGCACCTGTCTTTGCCTTTAGCTTTGCGTTCGTATTCATGGCCGAAATAGTTCATGAGCATGGGACTATTGTGTCAACGATATATACCTATGGCATTTCTGCGGGGCTTTTTTTGATCTTTAAAGGAAAGGATGCCATTAATCTCATAATTTCAACCCGTAAACATTCCAAATCAATGCTCTTAATTGGGTCCACTACATTTTTCAACACTTGCTTAGCTTATGTCGTTTTGCAAAATACATCGGCAATTTTTTATGTGGTGGTTTTTTTTGGAAGCTTTTCAACTATCACAAAAATGTTGGGTAAGCTGTTAGGGAAAAACAGTCCATTAAACTTATTTGACATCGGTGTGTTTGTCTTGGCCATTCTTACTGGCATAGCCGTGCTACCCGAAACAGACCTGACAATGTTTGTGTGGATGACGGCTACTCTGGTGGCATCCCTATCGGGCGCTTATTATCTTTTCGTATCTGAACCATTGCATAATCTGTATGGCTACTCCGCGCTGGATATTGCAGCAATAAGATTCCTCCCGACAATCGTGATTTGTTTTGGTGCTAGCTGGATCATGGGAATCAACATTCAAATCCCCTTAGAATCTTGGATTACGTTTTTTGTGGTCGCTGTCATTGGAAGCATCCTCCCACTTTATCTACTGCAAAAATCCTTGGAAATTTCAGGGACTATATTCACTAGTATGTTTTTACCTCTCATTCCGCCAATTTCTTTGATTGCTGGGCACCTAAGAGAACCAAATGATTTGTTAGGCCAGCATCTTTTTATCGTCACCCCTTTGTCTTTGGGAATGGTGATAGCGGCGTTTGTTAAATGGAAAACGACTACCTCCCGATAATCATCAACTGAAGTTTTAATTCAGCTATCTCCGCAAGGTATGGCTCTGGATAACTGTGCTCCCAACATATCATGCAACAGCGAAAAATAACTGACTGTCATCATGAATCTGTTCAGCTTCGGGTATGTCAGTGAAGATAGTTTTTAGCTTGAGATACAAAGCTAATGCTTCAGAAAGCAATGGGCTATTATTTTGTTAGACACCAATCGACATGCAGACACATAAAGTGAAGCATTTCGATTAGTTAGTTGTGTTTATACGAGGAGTTTGGCGCATCCGACAAGCTTCGAACCTCTAGCCTCTGCCTTCGGAAGGCAGGGCTCTAATCCAGCTGAGCTGCAGCGTTTGATTTCTGCTGAGTGTAATAATCCCTATGCAAAAGCAAAGATACTTCTCGCCCTTGCTGGTTACTACGGGTGGAAACTTTTCCTAAGTGCTTACGGGCAAACGATACATAGAAATTGACAATCGCGACATTCTGTCGCACCATGATTCTATCACGCAGCACCACACTATACAAAATTGGAAAAAGAGGGTGCTAGCAATGATAGCACTCGGTAGTGACAAATATTTTTGAACGGTTATTGCCGAGTGTTTCCTCTGGCTTGCGCGTTGGGTGAAATCAATGACACCGTTTGTTCAATCGTTAACGAAACGCAGATGTTTGACTGTTTTTGCAACAACCTCCCTACAGGAAGTTGTCAATGTCTTGGCCAATAATAGCATTGGAGCCTTAGTGGTGGTTTCCAAAAACGGAGCGATTGAGGGTATCGTCTCTGAAAGAGACATAGTCAGAAGGCTTTCTTGGAGTGGCTCTATCCACAATTTAACGGCCTCTGATGTTATGACCAAAGACGTACTTTCTGTGACAACGAATGTGACATCATCAGATTTAATGCAGGTCATGACCGAGAATAAGTGCCGGCATTTACCTATTGTGAGTGGTAGCCGCCTTGTTGGAATGGTCTCGATTGGTGACGTTGTTAAAAGGCTGCTTGAGAAATACAACGCAGAAGTTGAACAAATGCGGTCATTTATTAATTCATAAGCTTCAAAAGGGTCCCATACCCCGAAAAAAACCGGCCCTTGGTCCCTTTGTTAATGAGCCACTTTCAAAAGAGTGGTTAAAGGGTCTGGTGTAGTTATTGTTATTAGGCAAACAAATAGAGGGTAGGCTCTATGGTTGAGTGGATAAGAGGCAACTGGCGTTATACCCTTAGAACTGATGGCTTGATGGCTGAAATTCAGGTCGACCACATAGTTGGCTTTGAACATGAAGTTATGCCCTATCCAAATGGCTACTTCACGATAATAATTTTATCCCGAGAGTTTAACAAAGATGAAAATATGGATTTGGAACTCCTCAAGATAACTGGGCTTGCTAAAGCTGCTTTGAAAAAGCGAGGGTTTAATGAGTTTCAGTTTCACTTCGAATCTGTGGATTCGGAAAGCCTCAATGGGTCGAACGAAGAACCAACACCATAGCACTCGAAACTGTTCCAGATAGTTAAATGCCTATGGGAGCTGCGGCACTGTAATGTCGCCAACCTCTTCTCCAGCCCAGTTTAAAAGCTTTGGTTGGAAGACGCTCTTAACCACGTCATCTATGGGGTAACCTAAAGCCTTGATAACTGCACCTATCGCAACCTCTGCGCCTCTTTTGTTTCCATCCCTAGCTTTTACCATGGCGCCTAGCCCTAATTCATGGAATGCAGCAGAATAAACACCCTCAGCACCTGTCTTTACGGTAATTGCTTTGCCATAAGCTAAGTTAATTGCACTACAGGCTCTATCATGACCGGCAATATATAGTGGCTCTGCTGCTATGCTTTTGCGTATTCTCTGACAGGCTTCATGCCTTATTTCAGGTAGTTCGCCGCCACCGGCAAACAGAGCAAATGCTCTTGCCCAATTGCCCAACGGGGCTGAAAATACAGGCGCACCACAGCCATCTATACCATGTGTGTACTGCATCAAATCTAAACCAGTCATGAACTCCAAAGTGCCCAGAATCTGTTGTTGGGCGATATTTGTAAGCGTTGCATAGCTGGAAGTAGTGCCATTCATCAGCTTTGAGAGGATCAGCATGCCGGCATGTTTGCCGCTACAATTATTATGGACTTTATGAGGTTCATCCATACTTCTGACCTGTGATATCATCGTTTTTTGGTCCATCGACCAGTGAGCACCGCAAGTCAGCTCATCAATTGATATGTCAAACTTACCAAGTAACTCGGTTACAGCCTCAGTATGCAGCGTTTCACCGTTATGACTTGCACAAATCAATGCAACCTCAGCTTCTGAAAACTCAGGAATATCAGATGACGAGTTTAGAAGCTCAATCAGTGCTATTGACTGAAGTGGCTTCATTGCCGAACGCGGAAAGATGATACTTTCTACATCGCCCATGCCCAATATAACTGACCCGTCAGCATCGCAAACGGCAATATCGACCTCATGCAAACTCTCTTTGAAACCGTTTCTGTTTACATGAACTTGGAGAGGGCTTTGTGAGGTGCTTGGCAAATCAATCAAGGGCTTAGTCATTTATGTGTCATCCAGTCGAGTGCTTTTAGGAGGCATGCTCTTAAAAAAAGATTATGATCTTTTTACGATTGAAACACCATAGCTTCATTAGCTCTCATGCTTCATGAGGCCTCTTTCCTGCATGCGTTTACGATAAGATTTGTTGATTAAACATATCATCATCTCCGTTAAGACGGCACCACTCGCAACAACCAATATGACCCACCCCGCACCATGCAGCTTTGCGCCGTGCAGTTCAGCGTCTCCAGTTAGGTGTTTGATGAGGTCTTCCCTGAACTTGCAATTGCTACCCGCTGACCAGGTCGATGATGCCGTTTAAATCGTTTATTTGTTTTCTGTCCCCGTAAAAATCTGATGGCCTAACCAGAATATCTTCATGCTTGCTTGCCATCAAATAAACAGCCCTTTACGCAATAAAATTTTTCTTTTGGGAGATTCTTGTCATATCTCACCAAAACACTTTTGCAAAAAACCTCAGGAAAGCCGCTAGTTTTGGATTCATAGGTAACAAGAGGCAAGCACGTAGCCTGTCTTGGTTAATCTATTGATAACATGAGAAGAAATGGTGCACCCGACAAGTGGTTAAGTGCCACGTACATGCACCACTTGTAACGCCATACAAGCTGTAGCTTAGATTCTTCCATGTACGTGTTCATGTCAACAGGCACATATTTGTCTACCGTTTTGTCTACCCTTTAGAAATCTTCGGGTAATGGAATAAGCCTATATATCCTTACCGTTATCAGTACAGGGTAAGTG
>ENA-OQVM01000070-OQVM01000070.1-marine-metagenome-genome-assembly--contig:-NODE-70-length-149270-cov-14.845006_pt1 | contig 149270 bp, 131 predicted proteins | sample MGYA00237776_ERZ505498 | MGnify/ENA primary metagenome ERZ505498 (study PRJEB26159, sample SAMN06265151) | marine metagenome | isolation source: Helgoland LTER site | place: Germany:Helgoland, sampling...
ATTAAGATTTGTTTCATTACCATCGGTAATTCTTTTACTACTTTTTTTTCCTCATATATATTAATATCTACTTTATGTTTTTTTTTAAAGAAAATCAAAACAAGAAAAGTCAACAAAAAACTAGGGGTTTTGAAAAAAATAGTCGAATTGCCAATAATAATTCTAAATCAAAAAAACAAAACATTAAGCGTGAAAAGATAGTAAAAATAAACAACCCAAAAAATGTCGAACATCAAATAAATAATGTCTACCAAATTTATCAAAAAAATAATAATACAACAATGAAACATTTTTTTGTACGAATTCATTTTAATTCACAAAACAATAGTTATCTGGCTCTGCAAAATAATATATGGGACTTTTTAAATTTTATTCACAATAAAATAGAAAAATCGTTTGTTCTCGAGTCAAATAATATACAAACCTTTTATTCTTCATGTGACAACCAAGTAAGAGTAAAAATTTACTATGACGATTTAAACATAAAACGAATTTTTGTTAACACGGCAAGTAATTTATTCTCAAATCTTAATTTTTTCTTAAATACAACAGCTAACTTCAATAATATAATGGAAAATTTTTTAATAGAAAGTATAAAAGTAACAGAAGAAAACGAGAAAAATATATTAGGAATATTTGAAAACGATGTATTTATTATCCCTGATATTACGCCTGATGACAATATTAACGAAAATGATAATAGTGAAAATGATAATAGTGAAGAATATTTAGAAGAAGACATTGATATTTGTTCAGACTATAATGACATTCATGATAAACCACAGACAAAATATGAAAATATCTACCAAGGATACGATTTTATTATTATTGGAGGAAGCCCAGGCGGCATAATGACGGCGTACAAATTAGCAACAGAATATTTAGATAAAAAAATATTAATCATTGAATCTGGCGAAAAAACATTAGAGAACTACAAAAAAGTAAACTATAATAACACATCTAAATGGTGGGAAGCAAGTAACGACGATAATTATAAAACAACATTAACAGATATAGACGATAAGGTAATCTCACAAGGCAAAGGTTTAGGAGGCGGTTCATTACATTTTGGACTACAATATATCGACCATTATGATTTAATAAATCTTGACTATAAAGACTGGTTGCAAGAATTTGATGAGCTATCAAACATTCTCAAACCGCAAACATATAACTATAGTATAAGCGACAATAACATTACTCCATCCAAAGCTCATTTCGAATTACTTTCTGAACTTTCAAAATCAAAGGAAATGATTACATACAATAACAAAGTTTACTGCAATAATTTAAAAACAAATTCTAGAATTTTATACGGAGACTTAGTTAAAGACCTCAAAAATGTTTGCGTTAAATATAATTGCAAAATATCAAAAATTAACTTTACCGATAATCGCGCAACATCATGTGAAAGTGACAAAGGGGATTTATTCAAAGGGCAATATATTATATTATCTGCTGGTGCAATACAAACACCAATCATACTTCAAAATAGTAATATCGAATGCGGTAATCAAATATATGACCATTGTGGAATTACACTATTATACGATAAATATGATATCGAAACAAAAATAGAATTAAAAGATTCAGTAGAAGGTTACAGCGAAGAAGAATTTAAAAAAATAAACTTGGCATTATTAAGCATAACAAACATAAAAGAACTAAACACAAAAAATAAAATGGTAGCAATAATAAATCATACCAAATTATCCGATAGTGAGATTACCAAAGCATCAAATGGTAGCCTACCTTCATATAATATTAGGTTAGACGATGCTAACTCTATTAAATATGTATACGATATGGGTACATACTGGTTACCAAGAAATGGACATCCTGGTGGTTCATTAAGTAATTACTTAATAGAAAATGAATACGATTTAACCAGTACATTATTATCAAGACATGGACAAGCATATAATAGATTATTTCTTGGTAAACCGGCTGCAAAATTAATCGGTGTATTAACCATTAAAGAATCAATCACAAAAGAAATAGAAGTTCCTGTCAACGACATTGGGTTCAATAATTCTAAAATAATACCACACCTACAAACACATGATATTAAGCATAAATGGCAAACATATTATAGTTATTTACCCAATTTAGAAAACAAACTAATTGTAACACATGCACAATGCAAAAATTTACCGAAAACAGGTTATGTAAAAATAGATAAAAACAAACCAAAAGTACACTTAGACCACTTAGGAAATACCAAACAACGCGATTTAACATTAAATTATATCTACGACGCTTACATAAAAAATAACGAATATTTAGAAAAGCTAGGGTACACATACAAAGGAACACCAATTACTAAAAAATATATTGAAAATTCGATTAATAGTTTATATCACTATCATGGAACATGTGCAATTGGTGATGTTGTAAATAAACGTCATAAAGTAATAAATACGAATAATCTATTTATTGCTGATTGTTCCATATTGCCCAAACCATGGCCTGGTTCTACAAGTGTACCTGCTGCAGTTGCCGGAATTGTAACCGCTAATAAAATTAAAAATGAAATAAACAATCCTATATTTGAGTGGGTGAATAGTAATGAATATATTAATAGTGGTAAAACATACGATGTTGTATTAAGAGCTTTAAATAGATGGAATTCCGTAATTACAGGTATCCCAACAAATAAACCTATACAATTTACATTTGCATTATCAGATGATTTAGAACCAGGTGTTTTAGGCGCAGCACAATTAACCAAATATATAATCAAAGATACATTAGAAATTAAAGATTTAAATGAAGAAACTTATTTTAATGATTTACAAAACAGAAATATAGGTGAAGTATTTCCTTATAGTGGTGAAATCATTATGAATAGAACTACATGGAATAGTAAATTAGATGATATTGATGAATTTAACAATCCAAGAGTATATTATGTACTACTCCATGAAATTGGACATTTACTAGGAATCGGACCTCTTTGGATTTTATACGGAATATTACTATATGAGGAAAGTTCAGAAGAATTTTTTTACGGAGGAGCCAACGGAAACAGAGAATACAAAAATTTATTTCCAGATTTAAATTTATCATATATGCCTCTTGAAAATGATGGTGGACCAGGTACAGCTATAGTACATCCTGAAGAAGGTCCCGAAGAAGGTGCTTCTGAAAATAATAGATATTTCAATGGTGTTTTTCATCCAGGATTAGATACCGAATTAATGACTGGTTGGTCAGAAAAAAGTAAAGCTGTGCAAAAGCTTCCTTTATCACGCATAACTATTGCAATGTGCGATGATATAGGATACGCTGTTGATTACGATGCAGCCGACCCATTCAAAATAGATTACAAAAAATAATTGACATTAGTTAAACTATAATAATTTGCAAAAAATAAATTATTATAATATTAAGTTATTTTGTCCCAATTTAATTGTCAGAAGGTGTAAATCTAAAAATATTTTGTAAAATTGTTTAATTGTTTTACAATATCCTCATTTCTTTTTAATATATCATTTTCTTCAAATGTTTCGTACTCATCAGATAGTTTCATTGTAATCCTAGCGCAACTTTTTTTATATGAACCCTTTTTAATACTATATGGTTTAGAGCCAAGACTACAATTACCTGTATGACCATTGGAGCTATTTTTTCCTTCCAACAAAGTCAAATTTCCAATATTATCCATAAGTGACGAATTCGTTAACTTTGTTTTATCTTTTTGTGGAATGATGTGTTCAAGCGTAAAATCCAATGAAACAACACATAAGTCACTATTAAGACAAGTTTCTAAAAATAGCAATAAATGTGTGGCATTCGTTGATTTAAAGTTCATTTCCTTTATCGAATCGACATATTTTTCGTCATTTATCAGGGTATCCTTGTTCTTATCTAAACATTTTTTTATTTCCATATAATAGTCATAATTTTTATCATTTAAAACTTCATTTGATATTTTTATAAATTCGGTTGAATAGCACAAATTATTAAAACTTCTTGTTTTAAATTGAAGATTTCTAAAATACCATTGTGTCAACAATTTAATCAATACAGCATGACCATCAGTTTTATCATCAGTTTCATATAATATTGGTAATAAACACCACATATATGCCTCCCAATTCAAGCAAATTCTAGGTGTATTATTAAGTAATTTTCCAAATCGGTCGTAACTTATTTTATCCACAATATCAAATAACTTTTCTACTATTTTAAAGAATTTATTTATTTCACTATAAGTATCGTTGTCGTTGATTATTGGTTTAAATAGTTCTTCGTGATTTAAACTTCTCTCTATTTTTCTATTATATAGTTGAATAGCCACGTCAAATATTTTTTGTCCAAAATCCTTCCTGTATATTTTATTTGGTTTATGTTTTAGTTGTTCCCATTTCTCATATACTTCAACTTTTTTATCATGTGGTATTTGAACTAAAATTGGGTTTTTAATTATATCAAGTGATTCTACTGATTTTCCTCTATTATTCTCCCAATCAAATATTCTACTCACATATTGAGGATCTGTGCAATTATAATACTGAATATCAATATCATGCAATATGAATTTATACAATTTAATCATATCAGTATCGCTATATCTTTTGTGAACAATGTAATTATAAATTTCTATATAAGCCTTATACAATTTTGTAGTATTATTATATTCAATAAACCCATGTTGTTCACATATATGCCTTTTAAAATTGGTAAGACGTTTTACAGAGGTTTTGCATATTTTACAAACATATGTTTCTTCATCGTTACAAAAATTATCATCGGTTAAATATTCCATCCAAGATTGAACTTTGTCATTAAATATATTAACCAACCCTTCCATATCATATGGATTAATACAATATATTTTTGGTATTATACTGACATTCCATTTTGTTTTTAGTTCTTCTTGTTCTTCGCTAAGAGTATCTAGTTCAGTATCGATTGTCAACAATGTATTTATTTTATTTTTTAATTTATTTGATAAAGAACTTAATACATTAAGAATTAAAATAGTTGTCAAGATTCTCTGTTGACCATCATAAATATCATTATTACCTTTATATTCCAAATTTATAATTGAACCCATTTTTTCAACATATTTATCTTCTTCAAATATATGAAATATATCATCTAAAAATTTATTTATCTCTTCAGCACCCCAAGAATACTCACGCTGATTCATTGGTATTCTTAATATTTTTTCGAGTATCGAATTCCATGACACCTGATTTGTTGTGTATGGTTTAATTCTAATGTTTTTTTCACTCATTATGTTATAATACAATTTGATTTACAAAATATATATAAATCAATTTATATTTTTATATTGTCTTTTATTCACGCAATCCAGGATTCATACACAATTCGCGACTTGGAAATATCTCATTCGAGACACATTTATCACCTTTTCGCACATCGATACAACTTCTAACTCCTTTATCTTCTCCTATAAAGCACCAACCAGCCTTTTTAGAACTATTCGATTTTTGAAATACACTCTGTGAATCATCAGATACAACCTTTGCTTTTTTCTTTATTTCCTTTCTTTTTTGCACATTTTCATCAATATCTTCGGGCATTGGTGTTTCTGTAGGTTCAGGCATATCATCATCTAATGCAAGTGCTTGGGTTGTATCAATTACTGATGTTGCTGTACCCGCTGCCACATCTACACCCATTTTTGCACCTTTTGCACCTATTTCTATTGTTTTTTTAGCAGTATCCGTTACAGCATATCCGAAAAAATTATAAATACTACCAATAATTGGTTTTAATATACCAGACGTCGTTTCCGTTGCGTCACTTAAATATGAAAAAATATTAAAACCCAATACGGCCAATGCTATTACTACAAGTAATATTGTTGTAAAATTAATTTTTGAAAAAAATCCCATTATACCACCTGTGTTGGAGACAGATTTCATTGTATTGCCTTCAATTGGTGATGAAGACATACTGGTAATATCTGATTTTTTATCTAAAGTATCACTCACTTTTTCACTATTTGGTGTTTCACTTAATGTATCACTTTTGCGTGACGATAAAAAGGAAAACATACTCTCTTCTTTTTTATCAGAGGTTTCATTCATACTTTTTTCAATGCTTTCACTATTTTCCATATATACATTGTATAGTTTTTATTTATGATGTCTTTTTTCAAAAAGAAATTGTATGATACCATGACGCTTATTTACGGGGGTTCGTATATAATCGTAAATTATATTGAAGAAACCATATGTGGATATACCTATTATTGATAAAATTGTACTAGGAATAACCCAATCTTCCATAACTGCAATCTCGTGTTTATCACGGATTTCTTTTTCACTTGATTTACCTTTTTCTATTTTTTCTTTTATCGCCTGATCACGCACTTCTTCTAAATATAATAATGTAATTAACGCTACAAGTGTAAACCAAATTTTAGCCGGCAATTTAGATGTCATTAAAAATATAAAATATATGCCAAATACTACCCCGGGTCCTTGATGTTTCACATCAGGCATAGTCAAATAAACAAAAAAGAAAAGTGTTAAAAAGGCAAATAAATGTTTCACGTAAATATTTTTATTTAATATTTCTTGAACTTCAAAAGGAAATAATTCTGCCAAAAAATTTCCTGATATTATGACAAGTAGGGCAAAAAGTCCTATCATACGACCTTCACTTTCGGCTAAATTTCCCATTATCTTTCTTAACCCCCCATATTCGTGAACGTATTTCTTTTCTATTTTGCTGGTTTGGTCATCCATATATATAATTTACATTTTTTTCATAATCTCAAGTTTGGCCATTGTTTTATCTAAATTACTTTTCTGTTCCATATTATTAAACAAATAATCAGTTTCCGGTTTTTGCTCATTTTTTTTTATTTCTTGAAAATAGTTATTCATTTTACTTAAACAGCTTTCAACAATAATACTATTGTTTACACATGAAATTTGCTTATCTACATATTCAGTTAAAAAAGTAACACCACAATATAAAATCATCTTTCGACTATTTGCCCCATTTGAACTATACCGAACCATAAATAAATCTAATAAAGATTCTATTATACTAACAATTAATTTATCTTTTTTTTTATCTGAAACATCTAAAAATATTTCCCAAACTAACCAAACACAATCTTTCAAATGTTTATCATCAACCTTAACAAATGAACGTGTTTCACACATGCATTTTTTTTTCTTCTTTTTACAAATTAATTCAAACTCAATAATCCATTGACACCAATAGCAAGCCATCAAATTATTTTTTGTTTCAAATAAATGATAATATAATTCATTACATGGTATTAACAATTCTTGTGGGTCGTCGTCCCGTATTAGATGTTTTGCATATTTGGAATTAGGTGCATTAAATTTATCACTAATTGTAGTTATATCGAAATCAGTTGGATGTACTTTTATAACCTGTAAACTATGCTTTCTTTTTGATTGACTAATGATTGCACAAATTTCAAAAAAAATTTTGCGCACTTCGTTATGATTTCGAACATATAGTTCATTCGTTCCATAACCATTTCTTAAAATAGTACGGAATGAATCCAAACGTTTTGCTAAATAAATGAATAACTTCGGATTTCCTAAATGAATATTCTGACAGGAATAGAGTATAAAAATACTCCATAAATCTAAGAAATGTCCACTACATATCAGTTCAACACACCAGTGTAAAGAATATTCTATTTTATTTTCATTCAAGCTTTTAACAAGTGCCTTTTTAACTTCTGTTTTTTTATAATTGGAAAATGTAGTTATGCGCATATCTTTTATTTCACGTATATCTTGAATTTCTACATTCATATTTAAAACAAACAAATAAAAAATAGCAAGAATACATATACATGAATTTTTTAGATAATCTATACAAACAAATAATGAAAGGTTCTTATTGGAAAAGAATTTTATTTACTTTAATTATCATTTTAGTAGTCATTTTTTCCACAAAATCTTTATCACCCAAGCAAGAAGGGTTTGTTCAATTAACAAAATTTGAGAAGTTTAGCTCAACACATAAAATATATGATGATTTTTATGCTGATGTATATGATGAAATTTATCATAGCGATTTGTTATGCAAACACACATTTGAAAAAATAAAAGAAATTTCAAAACCAAGCAAAACAAGTCGTGTATTAGATGTTGGATGTGGAACCGGTTGTATGATGAATGAATTTACTAAAGCCGGTATTCCTATTCAGGGTATTGAAAATTCACAACCAATGATAAATAAGGCAAAAGAAAAAAACAAGTTGTTTAAAATTAAAAAAGACGACGTGCTAAATACAATGAGTTATAACAATGAAGAGTTTACAGATATTTTGTGTTTATACTTTACATTATATTATTTAGGAGACAAACATATATTTTTTCAAAATGCTTTTAATTGGCTAGAACCAGGTGGTACATTAGTTATTCATCTAGTAAATCGTGACCAGTTCGACCCCATTGTTCCAGCAGGCAATCCATTATTATTTGTTAGTCCACAGAGATATGCTAACAAACGAATTACAAACTCAGTGATTAAGTTCAAAGATTTTCAATATAAATCTAATTTTCGAGTTGATGCTCTCGATGATAAGGCATATTTTAATGAAGAATTTAGAGATGATAGCAGTGGTAAAGTTCGCAAACACGAACATGTATTATACATGCCATCACAAAAAACAATTCTTGGAATAGCCAAAGATGTAGGTTTTGTGCTTAAAAAAAAATATGATATGGTAGAATTACAATACGAATACCAATATTTATATTTTTTGCAAAAACCTTATGATTAAAACAATTCTTTAAGAAATAACATTATATTTGTTTTCACAATATTCTATAATGTTATTCATCAGTAGTTCTATTATATTCATTTTGGTTATATTTATTGTTTTACTATTATTATACAAAACAAAATCTCCTTTTTGGAAATATCAACCGGTTTACCACTTGTATAATCCGTTCAATTATTTTCATTTTAAACCACACATAATAAACGAAGAACCTATAGAGAAAAACAAATATTTCATCAAAGACATAAAATGTAATGATATTTTGAACTTATCAAAAAATCAAAAACAATTAATATTAAATTTAATTCAAAACCATTTCTTAAAAACTAAAAATATACATTATAATCCAGATTTAAATGAATTATTTACTTATTTTGATGGACATAATAAATCGTCATATATTTCTCTTCATTACACAAATGAAAAGTTTATAGAGGAAAGAAAAAATAATATTGGCGAAGATGAAAAATTAATAGGATGCATAAGTTCAAGGCCTTTAGAAATACACTTTTTTAAAAAACAAACTGGTTCATTAAACATATATTACGTCGATCATCTTTGTGTAGACAGCAAACATCGTAATCAAAAAATAGCACCTCAACTTATTCAGTCCCATGAACGTTATCGAAGATTTTTAAAACCCAAAATGAAAGTTTCTCTTTTTCGCCGCGACGTTTCTCTTTCGAATATTATGCCATTCACCATATTCGATTGTTATGTTTTTGATTGTTCAAATTGGTACATACAGGAAATGCAAAATAATCTTCACATTGAAGAGATAACATCATCAAATTTCGCTTTGTTTTATAATTATTTTCAAGAACACAAAGCAAATTTTGATTGTATAATAACTCCATCCATATCTCATATAACAGAATTAATTAATAAGAATCTTATCCATATTTATGTAGCACAAATAGACAATGAATTATTAGGTATATACTTTTTTAGAAATTCATCAACTTATTTCTATAACCAAAAAGCAGGAGAATGTTTCGGGTCTATACACAATATAAAATTCAATAAAAAAGATTTTATATCAGGTTTTCAAAATTCTACATACAAATGTTTAAAAAAATATAATTATTATCACATGCTTTATGACGACATTAGTCACAACAAAGCATATATTGACCATCTAGTTCAAAATCAAAATGCTCATTACAATTATAAATGCGGATATTATTTTTATAATTTTTTAATCCATCCCAAACCATCACATCAAGTGTTTATGTTTCATTAACGAACATATTTACCAACTCTAGCAAAAGAATCAACAACAAAAATTACAAAAACGCCTAAAAAGGAATATAAAATAATTTCTTCTGTCACATGATTTGTTTTTTGATCTTGCTGTTCTTCTAATAAATGAATCATATAGTTCATCTTTTCAATCACTTTATTTTGTTCATTATTCAAAACTTGGTTGTTTGCTGGTTGTGGAACATATTGTTGATAATATTGTTTAGCATATTGGCTTGGCAAATTTTCACTTGGTTCTACTGAAGCATCACCTTCTTCGTGAGGTGTATCCCTTTCTATTGTTTTATTAACACCAATTGATTCAGGTTTAGGAATAGGATCAAAATCTGCTAAATTATTCATTCCTTCTTCATTGTCACCATTTTCATTTTGACTATGTATTTGTTCCAATAAAACACTTACTTTACCTCTTGAAGCCTTTTGTGTAGTATTATGACCTCTATTATGGTTTTTAGTAGTTCTGCTATGTTTGTTATCGGATTTATTGTCATTTTCAAATGGTGCAGCATACATTGCTAAAGACATTCTTCTTACATTTTGTTTAGAAAAAGTATTCTCCTAATTACCATATCAAAACTAAAATAATATTTACTCATTATATATGTATCCCGTTCTTATAAGTTTGGTTATAATATTCTTAATGCTTATATCACCAAGAAAAGATATATCTACTATAATGGATTCTTCAGCAGGGAAATTTTTTATGATTGTTTTCTTAATTTTAGCAATAGGGCAAAATTTATTTTTAGGGCTTTTTGTTTTAGTACTATTCATTTATTTATTAACACCAAATACACGTGAGGGCATGACCGGTACACATGCAAAAACAAGTACACGTCCAGAATCAACAAGAAAAACAAATGAAAATGACCCGAGAAAAGAAAATGATGAAAGCGATGTTTCTAAAACAGAAGAAAAAGTAGACAATAGTGATTCAAATGATAATAGTAACAATATAGAATTATCACCAGAAGAATTAGCTATTGTGCGTAATTTAATTCAAAGTAAACAAACAAATCCTAAACAAAAATGTCGCAAAAATTGCGGTAATGCATTATTAAGTTGTCTAGATGGTTGCCAAGTAAGTGAACAAATGAGACGTCCTGTTTCATCTAAGGATGTAAATGTAACAAATAATACTGGTACAACAGAAAATGTAGAACCCACGGACGAAGCTACCAAAGAAGGATTCGCGACATTTGAACAAAATTACATGCCTCTTTAAAAATTATGATATGTATAAATTATTTTCATTACATATTATAAGTAAATGATTTCAGTATTTGATTATATGAATACCAAAATAGGATATTTAAATAATAGCAAGTTTTTTGCAGGTTTAATTATGATTATGTTAAATATTGGTTCACGTTATATTACAGTTAAATTTAGTAAAACACAAGAAGCATATTTACGCAACGTATTAAGTAAACAAATCCTAATTTTTTCTGTTGCATGGATGGGTACACGTGATATTTACATGTCTCTAGTTATTACTCTCATATTTGTTGCTTTAGCGGATTTCGCGTTTAATGAAGAAAGTAATTTTTGCATGTTACCAACTAAGTATAAAAATTTCGACCATATTCTTGATGCAAATGGTGATGGAATAATAGACGAAGAAGAATTAAAAAAAGCAAAAGAATTAATCGCAAAAGCTGAAGAAGAAAATAAAAAGAAAAATCAAAAAAAACAAATGCTACGTTTTCATGAATTAACAAAATAATTTCTTATTATATATTAACTAATGTCGTATATAATAAATTATTTTCATCCCAAAATAGAAACAAATATTGAATCCATCCCTGAAATTGATATTGAAAACTTTAAAATAAATAATAATTCATTGGATAAAATCGCATTCTTAAAAAATATTAAAATTCCTCAAAAAGATATTACAAAAATGTTGACAAAACAATCATTATTTTCTAAATTTAATATGCGTGAATATGCAGAAAAATACGAAATGGGCAACATTATTGATAGCGAAAACGACTACACTATAGACAACATTCAAACAATTATAAATGCAGTTTTTCCAGTCGGAAAACAATTAATTTTAAATAAGAAAAATTATATCATATTAAGATTAAACTGGAACAAAAAATATAAACCACAAGACAAATATAAATATGAAAACAATGGAATTGTATACAATGTAACATTACGAGTAGATTTAAAAGAAGGCGATAATTATACAATTAAAGATAGAATCGATGTATCATGTGAAGATAAATATGCAACAATGCAAGAAGATATTCGTGAAATATTTAAAAGGGAAAAAAAAGTACAACCACAAACATTACCTGTTGCACAACCTGTAAAAGGTGGCAAAAGAAAGTCTCGCAAAAAAAAGAGAACACGAAAAAAACAAACAAAAAAAAGCAGAAAACATCGTAATACAAAAACTAAAAAATATATCAGAAAGAGAAAATAATACTATTATATAGCAAAAAAAAACTATTTATATATAATAGTATACCATGAAATTAAACGATTGGATATTGACTTTCATAATTATCATAGCATTTTCACTCTCCATGTCGTATCAGTCTTTATCGGTAAGTTTAGACGCTATTAAAGATGATTGGCCAAAACATAGATGTAATCCTGTATTTATGCCTTTTGCTAGTCAATTTGGTGAAGATACTATGACAAATTTCACCAATTGCACCCAAAATATTGTAAAAGATATTGCTGGTTATATTTTGAAACCAATGGAATATTCCATGTCTTTATTGGGAACATTGGGGTCACGTTTTGAAAATTCTTTAAATAATGTACGCAAAATGATTGATAAAATAAGAAATTTAGCCAAAACTGTATTTGGTCAAATATACGGCGTTTTTTTAAATATACTTATTGAATTTCAACAAATGATAATTGCTATCAAAGATATGGTTGGCAAAGTAATGGGTGTTATGATGACTTTTATGTATATGCTCGATGGTTCTGTTAAAACAATGCAAAGTGTATGGAGTGGTCCACCAGGACAATTATTACGAGGATTATGTTTTCATCCATCAACCAAAATTAAACTTAACAATGGTAAAATAATAAAAATAAAAGATGTCGAACACGGCGATATATTGAAAAACGGACAAGTTGTTTATGCTACAATGAAAATTAAAAACGACAGCATACTAAACGATAATTTTATATCAAAACTATATGAATTTAATAATTCAGATGCATTAACAAATGGCGAAAAAATACTCGTATCTGGTTCTCATTTAGTAAAATATAATGAAGAATTTATACAAGCTTATCACCACCCAAATGCAAAAGCCGTGACTAAAAATAGTAAAACGCTTATATGTTTAATTACGAACGACCATACAATACCAATTGGTGATTATATATTCGGGGATTGGGAAGACAATGGTATTTTACCATGGGAATTGGAACATAAAGAAAAATAAAAAGGTTAGATGATTTATTAATTTTAGATTAATATTATATGGAAAACACACATACCTATAAACAAATAAACAATATATATAAAAAACTATCATATTTTGATAAATATGGAACAGATGTTATAATGACTATTGTTATATGTTTGGTATTCTTTCTTTTTATTGCATATTATCATGTTTTAAATAATGTAGAACCTATTAAAAATGACTGGATTAATCAGCGTTGTCGACCAGAAGTTATGCCTTTTGTAGGCATGATTAATCCACCTAATGATGGTAGAAGTAAATTCCAGTTTACTTCCGATAATTTTACAGATTGTAGTCAAAGTATAATTAAACAAATTATGGGATATATTACAAAACCCATTGAATATGGTTTAAACCTAATGACCAAATTTTTTATGATGATGATTGAAGCACTAAATAGCATTCGCAAAATGTTATCGAAAATACGTGTTCAAATGCAAACCATCGTCAAGACTATTTTTGCACGAACATTAAACATATCAATTGGTATTCAAGAATTTTTCATTTATTTACGTGAAATTTTCAATAAAATTCAAGGTATTTTTATATCAGGTTTTTACGTAGTTTTAGGAAGTTATTATACCTTGAAATCTAGTGTTGGAGCATTATTTGAATTTATTGTTATTATATTATTTGTTCTAATTGGTATGATTATTCCATTATGGATTGTGCCTTTCACATGGGGATTCGCTGGATTTATGACTGCTATTTTTCTCTCTATATCTATCCCATTATCAGTTATTGCAATTATGATGAATCAAACAATGGGTACAACATTAAGTGGTATTCCAAATAAACCATCATGTTTTGATGAAAACACCTTATTGCAATTAAACAATGGCCAATTCAAAAAAATAAAAGATATTGAAGTGGGTGATATATTAACAAATAATAACATTGTAACATCTAAAATGAAAATGTCTTCCAAATATGAAACATTATATAGTATAGATGGTACATTCGTCACAGGAGACCACAAAGTTTATGTAAATAATAAAACAATATGCGTTAAATTTCATCCTAATGCAAAAATCGTTTTGAATAAAGAACATAAATTATATTCATTGAACACATCCAACAAATTTATACAAATTAACAATACGATTTTCTGTGATTATGACGAGATGACCGATGATGAAGCAAATAGACTATATAAAAATATCGGGAATCATAAAAATATAATTAAGAATAACGATAATATGTTTATTCATAAATATTACGATGGAGGATTTACTGCAAATACTGAAATAAAGCTAGTAAATCATGCATTTAAACGTATGGACAAAATAGAGATTAACGATATTTTAGAAAATGGTTCACGTGTTATTGGTATTGTCGAAATATTAAACCATAGTTTACATAATAAAATGAATCGAATGGTAGTTCATAATAACGAGTTTTATGCTCATGCACATTTAAACGTTAAATATTTAGGAAAATGGACAAAAATAAAAAGCATTACTAGCGAAAAACCCATTAATAAAAAAGGAAAATATACAAAATTATATCATTTAATAACTTCCAATGGCCTTATTCCAATCGGAGATATGTTATTTAAAGATTATGATGATATTTTAGATGGAAATCTGTAATCATTTTTTATCTATAAATATGTATATAGATGGAATTTAAATTACTAGGTATGACATTTCGTTTAGAAATTATATTATTGGCTATTTTACTTATATATATCATGAATGTCCACACTATTTGCTCATGCAGCAAAGTAAGTGTAAGTGAAGGATTTCAAATGATTAAAGATGCTGGTAGTGCATTAAATTACAATATGGACGAAGGTGTACCTCTTAATAAAACACCTGGACCATTATTCATGAACCAAGATTTTAAAAGTACTAACATTCCTTTACCCGATGGTAAAATGGACTTTTTTGAAAATACTCAATTCAAACCTGAATGTTGTCCAGGAATATTTTCTAATGGTTCTGGTTGTGCCTGTTTATCAAAAGACCAAATGAACCACTTATTTCAACGTGGTGGTAATAACACAACTTCAAGCAGTGTATAAAAATATTAAAATTAGATAAGTTTATTTTAATATTTTTTAAAATTTTTTTACATTATGAACAATAACATTTACAAAAATAATCTTATACCCATTGAATATTTGACTATGATATTTGACAATAAAGTAAAAAATAACAATTACGATTATATATATATATCGATTGGAAGTAAATATGTCGATGCAAATAGTTGTTATGCAAAAGACCAAATGATACCTAATTTTGTCAGAAGATTAACAGATAAAAAAATTCTAATTGTAATAATCGATGATTTTAATGATAATGATAACTACCATTTCAATAGTAATCTTATAAACGAACAATTGGCTATATCAAATAGTAGTAATATTGATGTTCTAATTGCAAATGGGTTCTTTTATTCTTACTTGGAATGTGAAAAAAAACATATACTTAATAAAAAATTTGTAACAAAATTTTTCTCTTTTAATGAACTTAATAAAATAAATTGGAATCCTTGCTTCATTACTATTGCCAATTTTGTTAAATTTGAAAAATATTTTGAAGCAAATAAAATTGTTCAAGATAATATGTCACGATTGATTACTAAATACGTACACGAAAAATACAAGTATTCCTTTTTCGAATGGAGTGGATATAACATGCTTGGTGAATTTCTATATCCTAGTCATATTGAACCAATGTTAAGAGATAAAACTCTCTCTGTTCTTACACTTTTTTTCATAAATCGAAAAATAAACACTAAAAAAATAAATATGAATATGTTACTCGAACCAACTTTAATGGAATATTTTTTACTTAACAATCATAATACACATGATATCAATGAAGCATTTTTCTATTATTTCAATTATGTAGAAAATCAATACAAACACAATGAACGTTATTGGATGAAAAATATATTGGATGATGTAAGTTCATTGTTAGTTAAAAAATGTATTTTATCTTCTGCAAATAATATTAGTAAATGAACATTCTTAGTTTTGATGTAGGAGTGAAAAATCTAGCATTATGTTTGATTCATATAAATAATCCGAACGAATTGCATACATTGGAAATTAAAGACTGGGATGTTATTGATTTATCATGCGATGATAATATTAGTAAAAATACATTGAAATGTAATCAATCTATTAAAAATAAGGCATGTTCTAGACCTGCAAAATATATATACAAAGGCGACCATTATTGCGGAATTTGTTGCAAAAAACAAAAATGCTTTACAGAATATGGCTCATATAATGTTGCAAATGTTCATAAAATGAAAAAGGAGAAAATAGTAGACTTGTTCGCCAAACATAATTTAGAATACAATAAAAAAATGAAAAAAAAGGATATGTTGGATATATTTATTCCATTTATTGATAATAATTGTTTTCAAACCATTATCAGTAAAAATGTAAAGGATATATCCCTTATCGACATTGGGCGAAATCTTCAAAAAAAGATGGATTTATGTTTAGAGAAATGGGATATTTCAATTGATTATGTTATTATCGAAAATCAAATAAGTCCAATAGCCAATCGCATGAAAACATTGCAAGGGATGATTACACAATATTTTATTATGAAATCAGATGCCCGTATTGAATACGTATCTTCAGAAAACAAATTAAAGAATTTTGGCGATATTGACACATCTTCTTATAAAGACAGGAAAAAAGCTAGTATTCATATTGTTGAAAATATGTTAACACACAATACTTACAATATCAAAAATCATTGGAAATTATTATTCAAAGAATCGAAAAAAAAGGACGATTTAACTGATACTTTTTTACAAGCATTGTGGTACATAGAAAATAAATTATAATTCGTACTACTTAAAATTATAAGATATATTAATGTAATATGTCTATAGCTGAACCGGAAGTAATTGATATTAGTGATTTAGGAAGCGGAGGAACAAAATCAACTAATTTTGGCCCTGGTATCGAGTTATTAATGAATGATAGAGCTGGTAAAAAAAGTAGTGGTGGTGATGATGTTGGTCTTGAAGATCTCACTGATTTAGAAAAAGAATTAAACGATTTGACTGCAGACGAAATTCCTATTAGCTTAAATATTGATACCAAAGAAATGAATTTCTCAAAAGAAACTGATAATTTACATGTGAGTTTTGATAAAATAGACACAAATGAACCTTCAGAACCTGCAATTAATTTAGGAAAAGCATCCAGTGAAAATGCAACTGAAAACAAAACGTGGGATGGATATGGTCAATTCAATAATATTCCATTGAATCCTGATGCAGATGTTACACCTATGCCAAAGCTTTCAAAAGAGGAAATGTTAAGAGAAAAGTTCAGTTATTTAAGAAAACTGGAACAACTTGAAAAGAAAGGCGTTGAACTTACTAAAAAATATTCAATGGAATCATCGCTAAGTGAAATGATGGGCGAATACGAAATGATTATGAATGAAAAAGAAAAACAAAATTCTGTTAAATTTCAAGGCAATATGCTTTCCGCACTTATTAATGGTATCGAATTTTTGAATAATAAATTTGACCCATTTGACGTTCATCTTGATGGTTGGGGAGAACAATTTAATGAAAATGTTGACGATTATGATGAAATTTTCGGTGAGCTTCATGAAAAATACAAATCTAAAGCCAAAATGGCACCTGAACTTAAATTAATGTTTCAGTTGGCAGCTAGTGGTATGATGGTTCACATGACGAACACCATGTTTAAGAGTGCCATGCCTAATATGGATGATGTTATGAGGCAAAATCCCGACCTTATGCAGCAATTCCAATCGGCAGCTGTAAATTCTATGAGTCAAACCAACCCCGGATTTAGTGGATTTATGAATAATATGATGACTCCTGAACAAGAAGAAACGAAAAATATTCGCATGGGACCACCACCTGCACCATTAGCAACACAAGGTCCAAATTCAATGCCCCCTCCTAGACGTCCTGGATTTGTAGATGGTAATCCATTTGGAAGCAAAGAAAGTAGAGCAGATGGTATTAGCGTTGAAGAATCATTTGAAAGTGTTCCCAAATCTACTAAATCTAGTCGTCCTGCTATGAAAGGACCTAGCAATATTGACGACATTTTATCCGGTTTAAAACCTAAATCTGCTTCTGATTTACCACCTGGTATGGGAAAAAAAGATAATGATTCGAGATTCCCCAACATGAATGCAAACATGTTTCCACAAGAAACAAATGTTGTCAAACAAGCATTGAGCGAAAAAGAAGAAACTGGTAGTACTATCAGTATTAGTGATTTAAAAGAAATGCAAGCCGAAGGAAGTGTACCAAAACGCTCAAAACGTCGTCAAAAATCAGATAAAAATACCATTAGCTTGGACATTTAGGTAATTATAAAATATATTTATGTGAATAATATATATATATTTTAATGGCAGATACCATAAGTGATGGTTATATTATTCAAGCATTGCAAATGTGTTATGGAAAACGTGCAGCCACAAAAGATGATATGCGGGAGATGATTACAAATTTAGAAGGTACATATGCAGATAACGATTTGAATGCTGCTTTAAAAAAAATAATTGTTGACATATTGGATATAAAATTTGATTATAAATACCTAAACCGAGAAAGAATTGGGGAAATAAATCCTATAAATATAAAAAATTGTAAAACAGAATTTGAAAAAATTAAAAAGGATGTTCACGAATTTTTTTCTAGCCACGATACCAGTGTCGACAAAGAGATTATACAAGAAATAACCAATATAGATGGGAGTGTTGATAAAATTACTGAACTTGTTAATGAAACTATCGCTATTGTTGGGGATGTTCAAAAAAATGTTAAGGTTATAGAATTGGGAAAATTAGTAAATAAATATCCTATTGAATTTAAGAAACGTGTGGGTCTGGGTGAAGAGGAACTTACCGGAACAGGAGATGAACTGAAAAAAATTTGCAATAATAATAAAAGTTTTTGGTTTGCAATCATTCAATATTTTATGTATATAGCATCTAACGTTAGTGGCGTCGACGCTCCTGATGGAATTTCAGTAATTAGTGAAAATGACGACCGGGTGGATTGGGAAGATATGCACGAAACGTTTAAAAAGTGGTATAAGCCCGACCCTAGACAATTATTAACTATACAACGTTTTACAAAATTTAAACCTGAAAATGATAAAGCATGTTTTTTACTTCATGGAGTAGGAACGGGAAAAACAATTACTTCTCTATCTATTATGTTATATCATCTACAAAACAGACATAAATTTATGTTGAATGGCGACAATAATGAAAAAAAACCTTTAAAGGTCCTTATTATTGGTCCAAATGGTTTGTTTCGAGCTGCATTTTTAAAGGATTGTAAAGGGTTGGGAATTTACACAAACAATACTAGAGTAGAGGATGATGGAAGAGAAATGTCGGACGGATATGTAAATACGGAAGAATATTCAGAAAAGAATCAAATTCTGCCTCCTTTCCCTAACCCTGACGCTCCCTCCCCCGTTATAACCAGAAGCTCTGCTAATAACCAACCTGTATATAAAATAGAATTTACTGGATACGATTATGACCAATTGTTTAAAGAAAATGGTCTTGAGACAATTAAAGATATGAAATATGATGTTGTTATATGCGACGAGGCACATAGATTTGTAATGAACAAAATTAAACCTGAAATTGAAGATAGTAAAATGCAATATTATAGTCAGATAACAGAAGTAACTGGTACAGAAATTTTAGAGAATAGTAAAAAACCTGAACCACAGGATGCTTGTATTGTAGAAAATATACCTCCGCCTGTTACGAATACGTTTCGCGACAAACGATTTATGGAATTCATATCTAAACAAGGTTATTCTATTTTTTTATCAGGAACACCTTATCAAACAAGCACAGATGATATGATTGATATAGCATGGTTTTTAAATAATAGAAATATTAACGAATCAAATGCGAAAAAAATTTGTAAGGAACTTGAAGATACAGGAGGTTATCTAAATAATCCAAACAGAATATTTAAACGATTTACTAATGAGTATGGTGTCACTTATGATAAGTGGACTGGTACTTGGAGTGAGATGTTCATGGATTCATTATATATATGTTGTGAGGCTGCAACCAAACCTTTAGATTTGACATTGGGTATAGACCAACTTGGTGATGTTAAACCTCCTCCTCCTCATGTAACATCTGCATTTATGGAGGTGTACAATTTTATTAGCAAATTTGATAAAGAAAGAATAAAACAATACTCGCAAGAAATAACAAAATCTATAAAAAGCGGAAATGTTGATGATTTGAATAAAAAGTTAGATGAGATAGATCGGGTGGTGGGTGTTGACATACCACCAATAAATAAAGATTTTTATGATATTTTAATCAGTAACGATAAAAGTGCAATTTTTATTAACCAGTTACAACAAGTAACTCCTGGATATATAAACACTTTCAAAAACAAAATTTCTCAGTGGTATTCCGGAGAAGAAAAACCGGATTTAGATGAAATAATACAACAATTGAGGAGTACAGGACCTGTGGGTAGTAAAATAGCTGATATTTTTAGTGGTACCGACGGAATCCAAGGAATATATACCGCATTAAAAGAAACAAGTGAAACAAAAATAAACGAATTCTTGGGGGGATTAGATGTTGAAATTCAAAACGTTGTTGATGTACAACAACAATTTCTTAATGAACAAAAAGAATTTATTAAAAAGCAACAAGAATTTATTAAAAAGCAACAAGAATTTGTAGATTATTTGGATGCAGCAACAAGAAGTGGTCTCGCAGATATCCGCGATTATACACAAGTATTGCAAGATGGTATAACTAATCTTACAAATAAAGTGGTAAATTTAACTATCGAAACATTGGATGATTTTAAGACTACATATAATGACTATATAACTAATGCAAAAGGTGCAGTAACAGAGATTAGTCGTATTATTCAAACTAGATTTGGTAGTCCAACTCCTCGAACTGGTGGCATGAATTCATCACGGGCAGGCTCTGTGCAAAGGGGACGCCAAATTGACGAAGACCGACCGCGTCGTGTTCATAATAAGGAGGAGGAGGACTGGGGTCGTATGCGCATTAAAAAGCATGGGGCCAAACGTGGCGTGAATACGAATATCAAGGATTGTATTAACGATAAGGACCCTATTACACAGGATGATTTAAAAGAAATAGACATTAACGATTTAATTAAATTTCAAATTAAAAAGAATGCATCCACAGATGAACCAATAAATAATTGTTATATTAAAGATAATATTAAAAAATGGATTGATAGAAAAATTGACACTGGTACATTGTTAAATAAAATACTAGACCCGTTGACAAATATACCATATGGTGAAAAATTTATTAAGATGAATTATCCTGATGATTATAGTGAATGGCAAAAAAAATCAAAAAAGGCAGAAAAAGAACAACAACAAATGGGAAAAGAACAAAAACAAATGGGAAAAGAACAACAACAAATGGGAAAAGAACAATTGAATAAAGCAACTACTCAACAAGCGTCAACAATTTTACCCGAGACAAAAAAACAAATACAATTTATTCATAAAACTATATTTAATGAAAATGTTAAAATGAAATTAAAGAAGATGTTTGAAACATTGGAAACAATACAATTTGATGATTTGGAATTAAATAAGAATGATTTTTTTAATGTACCTGAAAATTATAACATTAATGATTTGATACTAATAGTAGCAAAATGTCGTTATGTATTACCATATGTTAATTTTCATGATATATGTCATGAATCACTACAATATTTAGATGAATATGTGAAAAATGATTTTATGCGTAAATTGTACATATCAGCAAACAATTTATATATAGAAATGTCTTTCTCAAAAGACCTATTAATTCATAAAGATAATTTTGGCACATTTATTGATGATAAATTAAAAGAAATAAAACAACACAATGAACAACAAGTAGGGGGCACGCCTGCTGTGAGTTATTTAAAATATATTTACTATGATATTTTAGCGAAGACAGGTATTAAATCTAGACCAGCTGCTGGTGGTGAAAGTAACGTCAATATTTTAGCTGGTTTAATGTCAACTTTACAAAATCTACCTATACGTTCGGGAATTGGTGTGGGTGCGATAGGAAGAATCATGGCTTCTGCGACATGGACGACTAACATAAGCTTATTGGTTATGGAAGCCGTTGGATTTGCAGGAGGTATGTGGGCGAAACTATCCTCGGTTCGTAGTGATAATTTGATAAAACATACAGCTCCATACACATCGATATATAATTATGATTACAATGAATATGCGATTGATATGAAAATATTTGAAAGACAACTAAATCAACCTAATAATAATATATCTATAAAGAGTGCAATTAATTGTACTGGCACAAAAAACGCATTTCCCGAAAAGTATGTTGACAATATTTTAGTACCTTACACACAAAATCAAAAAAATGCTGTTGTAAATGAAAAAAATATATCGCAAGAACTATTGAATAATATTGGCTGCTTTACTCCCGATACTCCTGATACTCTTGTTACGGAGGATAGTGGCAAATATACATATGTTACTAGTAGTAAAGAAAAAGAATTAATAAACAAATATTTATATAATTTATTTAGTTTGAATCCTGACCCCGAACAACCCGTAGCTTTAGAACAATTAGAAAATAAGGCACAACAATATAAAGAAAATGGTATATATACTTATAACAATCAATTTTCTGGCTTTTGTATTGCTCACAATAATGAGATTATCAAAACTCAAGAAGATATAATTGGAAAAGTAAATGACAATATAATTATAAATATTAATATAACCAATAATATAACCAATAATATAACCAATAATATAATTGATAATAATACTGGTAATACATATATTACAAAATTAAAAACAGACATTATGGAAAATTTAGAAGTACAGGATAAAAATACAGGAATAGATAATCCAAGATTCAATCATATTTTACATCTCTTAAAAATAACGCGTTGTGGTGCGATTATGAATAGAGGAAAACCCACATTTCAATCTCACTATGTCTATAGAGAGAATGAGACAGCACAAGCTGGAGGAATGGGAATAGGAAGAGCATTTTCCAGTGGCTTGGCTTTGGCGGCTGCTTCTAATCTTAGGTTTCCGACAAAATTGCCGAAAGCGAATAATTCGTCGAGTATGAGTAACTCATTACAACCAGATGGTACGAATAATTCGTCGAGTATGAGTAGCTCATTGCAACCATATGGTACGAATAATTCGTCGAGTATGAGTAGCTCATTGCAACCATATGGTACGAATAATTCGTCGAGTATGACTGAATCGTTGAGCGTGAACAATTCATTACAACCAATTGATATGAATGTGAATGACTCGTGGAAATCGTGGGGTCCTCCTGAAGATTATTGGGAAGAACCTCCTCCTGTAGAGTGGCCAAGGTGGGCGGCAGTTAATGCTAAAGCAGCAGCAACAGCAGCAACAATATCAGCAGCGGCAAGAGAAGATAAGGATAGGATAGAGAGAGAGTCTAAATTGGAAAAACCGAAAGAATCGGAAGAACAGAAAGGAGAGGAAGACCCAAAAGTAACAGAATATAAGAAAAAAATAACATTGCAAAATATGCAAGCAGAATACTATTTACCATTAGTTTATCCATCTACTCGAGAAATTATGTTTCGATTTTGCGAATATTTGAATAAGAAGAAATTAAAGTATATTTGGATGTGTTCACAAACAGATAGTATAGACAAGGAATTAATGGATAAAATAGTTAAATATGGAACAAATTTAACATTTCCACTACGTCCATATAATTATGTATCCGAATCCGAAGACCCAATATGTGTTATAATTTCACCTGACCATACAGAAGGATTTAGTTTTACAAATAATCCATGTATTTTGTTACCGGCATTATGTAAAACTGCCGGAGATATAGAACAAGTTCATGGACGTGCTTTGCGAAAGTATTCACTTGGATTTAATCCAGTAACATTAGGATATCTATCTGACGCAAACTTCGGACGATATCAAAAAAAAATGTATCAACTATTTGGCGGTAGTGACCCAAGTGTAATAGCAAATTATGCAGCATCATATGGTGGTAGTCATGAAAATAGTACTTGGGATATATTAAACCATGAGAAATATAAAAGTGAAAAGGAATTAAAAGGATACCCTGTAATATCTGAATTGTGGCTAAGTGTTTTACAAAAAAAAAATGGTGTATTGAATAGTTTAACTAGTTTTCCGCGATTAAAATTCTTAATGGAATCTGGAGTACCAAGTCCAGTTCTAGCTAAGAAGATGGAAGATGAGATCGAGAAAACAAATTATGCAATGTTATATGAAGATTTACAATTAAAAGAATTATACACAACAAGAAATTATGCAGATGAATATTTTACAGATTCACTTACACCAGAAAATGGAAAATGTAAAGATTCAGAATTCTTACCAATTGATATACAGAAAATGATAGAATTTAACCCAGACGGCAACTATTGTGTAACAATAATGGGTCATGAAGTCGAGCCAGGAAATACCCACCGTAAGATTTTTAATGCAATTATTTGTCAAAAACAAGAAACGCGGAGACAGCTTGATGTCGCGGAAGGGGGGAATTTAAAAAAATCAAGAAAACGAAGAGGGTCAAAAAATAAGAAGACAATTAAAAAAATAAATAAGAAAACAATTAAAAAAATAAATAAACAGGCCAAAAGAAAAATAAAAAAACGGACAAGAAAGTATAGAAAATAAAACAAAAAATAATAATACAATTTCATTATTTGTAATATTATTTAGATTTGTGGTGGTGAAATAATGAATATTTCATGACTTTCTTTAATATGACTATTTGTTCCATTTTCGATACGATTTTTTCCAATTCGTTTTTCACCTTGGCCATATGTATATTGCCATTCAGGAAATACTTGCTCATAATCACTATACCAATCCCGAATTGTTTCACAATTGTTATAGGTAATCAAAAATCCACCTTTATGGTTTTTCAACAATTCGCACATTGCTTCATGTTCAAAATCATTATGATGAATCGCAAAATTACAATTTGGATACATTCCTTTAAACATCTTTGAATCCGTTCCTAAATAATATGGAGGGTCCATAAATAAGAAATCATCAGGGTGGTTTTTGATTGCTGTTTTGAAATCGGCACAACGTACTGAAACATTCTTGATATTCATTTTTTTAAGGAATTCCATGCGTCGTTTAAACTTCTCCGGTTTAATTTCGTTTGAACTAGGCCACCCCAAAAACATAGGTCCATACGAAAGTGACATGTTATAATAGTAATAAACAGCTTGCATTACTTTATCGTTATCTAACCTCGACTTTTCTTCATCTGTTAAATCTAGCTGTTTCATTGTTTTATATTCAAGTGTTTCGGGTTTTACTTTATCCCAATAAGACAATAAAATATGTCTGTTGCGTGTAAATTCATCACTTGTTATTTCAAATTTCTCCAATTCACTTATAAATTTCTCCTTGTTGTTTATCAATATGCTCCAAAAATTAGTCAACATTTCAAATATATCGTATCCGATTACTTCTATCCCCAAATTTTGTGAAACAGCCAATTCGAAAGACCCTCCGCCGAAAAATGGTGATACAATGCGTTTATGTTTTAATTTCGGCAAATACTCCAATATAAGACCAATCGCCTTGCTTTTACCTCCTGCATATCTTAATGGTGAAATCAAAACTCTTTTGAATCCAGTTCCATCTGGTTTTTTTATATGATTCAAATAATTCATTAGATATTTTTCCGTTTTTTCGCGTTTGTAACATCCATCATCTTTTTCGTTATTAACATTCACCATTTGTTTGTTTGCAGAAATATCAATCGTAATTACCTCGTTTGTAGGTTGTACAATACTTTCGTTGACAACATTTGTTATCATTTCCTTTAGCTTATTTTCGTGAACACACGGATTCTTCTTCTTCATATGTTGGTCATAATGTGATTTTTGTTTAAAATCCTTTCCGCATTTTTCACAACTATATTTAACCATTTTTAGTTATAAATATTACACAACTGTAATATTTATATCAATTTTGTAATTTAATCTATATCACCATCTTTCTGTAAATATACCTCCTTCGCAACATTCTTTATAATCTTATGAATATTCTTATCTTGTTGATTTCCACTTCCGCCCAAAGAATGGTGTACTATTTGCATATAATCTTCATTTTTTGTATTATCGGTTGCCAAGCATTCGGGGTTTTCTTCCACCCATGAATTAATTTGCTGAATATTGCTACGTTTTACAGAATGTATCGCCTTTTTCAATTTATCTTTATTCTCTGTTTCTTTTTCCCATATGTCATTGTCTTTCACATACATTACTTCACGCTTCAAATCACTACAATGAATTGGTCGTTTATGCAATTCCAATTCACGTAAACCACGAATAAAAATATTAGTTATACCATCAACAAATCCTGCCCTTCCAGTATGAGTTAAATCTTCCATTTGTATCTGTAGTGATTCCACAAAATCCATAATATTCAGCGCATCCTTGCATTCTTGGTTCAAGAATATATTCATATTTATTTTATTTGTAATATGATTTGTGGTATTTCCCATTTTTGGTATCATTGTTTGTATCGTTTTTCGCAATTCTTTGTTTTCTTGCAAAACCTCCATAAACATTTCCTTTACATCCAAATTATTTACGTCTTGAGCATCAATTATTTCATTACTTGTATATGGTAACAAATCTGTTGGCACGTCTTCTAATACTATACCTGATATATCATGTGTTTGTATAATACACCTTTTCTTATGATACCATAAACTACTACGAGAGCTATAAGCCTTGTCACAATTTGAACACATATATGCTGCGGCATTTTTTGGCATTTTTTCGTTCGAAAACGTTCGAATTTGATGCTTTCGTGTCATCACGTGTTTTTCCCAATTACTTTTCTTGCTACAACTAAAGTCACATTTTTCACATGAAAAAAAAACGGCATTTTTCGGCATTTTTTTTTGTTCGAAGCGTTCTATATTTTTCGAACAGAAAAAATGCCTAAATTGTTTTTTATAAAAAATATAAAAATGTGTTGGTAACAACCAAAAAAATATATTCTAATAATTTAGATGCTATATCTAGCATTTTCAAAAAAACCCATTTTTGACCCTTGAAAGTTTTTTTTCATTTTCCATTTTGGACATACTTTTTATGTCCATTTTCATATTTCAGAGAGAGTTTAAAAACACTAAAAAGACGATTTTTATGACTTTTTTGCCAAATTATCAAAACATGAATATGTGAGGTTTGATAATAATCTATCTTCATCTATAGTAACAGAACACCCACCCATTTCTTTAAAACATACATCCATGGTGTTGATTCTATTGTTTAACGCATATTGAATAATGGAAGGAAGATCAGGATTTTCAGGATTGTGTAAATGTAAACTAACCTTTTCTCTTAATTTGGAATCAAGACTTTCGTATATCAATTTAAAATCATTAAATTTCAATGTTCCGCACGTATCGGAGAGACAAATATTGTCCATCTTGTGATGTAAATTATTATTCACTTGGTGAATTAGTCTTTCCATATTTTGTTTTTTAGTAATAGGACATTCGGCAATGCATGATACATATAATTTTGATTTATTTGTATCGTCTAATTCGTTGACAATTTTTATTAATTCCATATTGGTTTCATTAATACTTTTGTTTGTATTTTTCATTTGAAATGCTTCACTCACTGACGTAATGAACGAAAAATTCTTAACATCATAACATTTAGTTGCCATGCTAAAATATTTATAATTTGGTACAAGCAAATAAAAATTATGATTTGGATAATTATTCCTTGCGTAATTATATAATTCTATTGAACCAGACATTTGGGGCAAAATTTTAGATGATACAAGCGAGCCCACTTCAATATCTCTTGGATTATATGTTTGTATAATATGGTCAAGCATATTTTTTTTATCATTCAGAGTATAACAGGTTTTCAAACTTTGTAAACCATCACGAAGAGAAACATCAAAAAATCGTAGTTTACTCAGCATATATAATATTAATACATAAACATTTTTTATTCCATTTATGAAATATATATTAAAGATATATTTGATTTTAATACACAAATGAGTGCAATGAATCCTCTACTCTCGTTAAATGCGCTGCCATTATTCAATCAAATTAACATTGAATTACATGCATTTTCTGCAATGCGAAACCTTATTGATAATCAAAATGCAAGTATCGATAAATTTCTAGTGAATTTGGAGAATAAAGTTAATGAAAATGTGGAGATTAATTATTGTGACGTTTTTGATAAAATGGATGAAATAGAACACCCACTTTCTTATGCAAGTGGTATTATTTATCATTTAGCTTCTGTTGACGATTCTGAAAAAATTCGCGAAGTAAAAGAAAAATATCGTGAAGAGATAATAGAATTAAATAAAAAAACTTCCCAATCTAAAACCATTTATAATGCCATCAAAAAAATCAACACCAATGATGTAAATGAATTGCGTGTAATCGATATTTCATTAAAAGGGATGGAAAAAGGGGGTGTAAATCTTGAAGAAACAGAAAAAAATAAATTAAAAGATGTACACATGGATTTGAGTAAAAAAAGTACAACGTTTTCTGAAAATCTAATAGACGCCATGAAAGCGTACAAGTACGTAATCAATAGCGAATCAAATAATGGAAATATAGACTTTATGAAAAAAGTTCCATTATGGGTAAGAGAAATGTGGAATAAAGAAGAACCGGAAACTGGTCCATGGACAATAACATTGGGAAGACCATCTATTAGTGCTGCTCTTCGATTTATCCACAATCAGGATATTCGCAAAACATTATATTTGAAATATATTTCTATGGCAGGTGATGAAAATGAACCTTTAATCAATGAGATGCTCGATTTACGCTATCAAGAATCGCAAATTTTGGGTTTTACCAATTACGCGGAACTATCATTGTCTTTTAAAATGGCACCTGATATGCAAACCATTTTGAATTTACTCGATGATTTGCAAAAGGTTGCATTACCAAAAGCAAAAGAGGAATTTGAAGAAATTCGTAAATATGCCGAAAAGCATAATGAAATATCTGAACCATGGGATATCGCCTTTTGGTCAGAGCGTTTACAAGAAGAAAAGTTCAATATTAAAGAAGAAGAACTGAAACCTTATTTTTCTCTTGAAAATGTTCTAAAAGAGTTGTTTCATTTGAGTAATGATATTTTTGGAATAACAATAACTCAACAAACATGTGTAGAAACATGGCATGAGGATGTACGATTTTACGATGTATTTGAAAATGACAAATTGGTTGCTGGATTTTATTTAGACCCTTATGTGCGCGAAGAAACAAAAAAATCCGGTGCATGGATGAACTCATGTGTCGATAAAAATAAGGCCTTGAAACACGATGTGCCTATTGCTTATTTAATTTGCAATGGTTCGCCACCATCAAAAGACAAGCCTTCGCTAATGAGTTTTTCAGATGTCGAAACATTATTTCATGAATATGGGCATGGACTGCAACATATGTTAACCAAAATCGATAATGGTGAAATTTCAGGTATCAATAGTATTGAATGGGATGCAGTCGAACTACCAAGTCAATTCATGGAAAATTGGTGCTATAATAAAAAGACATTGGACAGAATGGCGTTGCATTATGAAACAGGTGAAAAGCTTCCTCAAAATATGTATGAAGGTTTAGTTTTGCAAAAAAACTATGGTGCAGGCATGGCAACAATGCGACAAATTTCTTTTAGTAAAATAGATTTATATTTGTATAGCAATTGGAAAACAATAAAGGAAAATGGTGAAAGTATTTGGGATATTCAAAACAAATATTTTCAAGAATGTACACCTTATAAAACAATATTACCGGAAGATAAATTTTTAGCAGCATTTTCACATATTTTCAGTGGCTATGCTGCTGGCTATTATAGCTACAAATGGGCTGAAATTATGTCAGCCGATTGTTTTGAAGCTTTTGAAGAAAATATGGAAAATTATAAGGAAAAAGGGTTGGAATTCAGAAATTCTATTTTAGCTTTGGGTGGTTCTAAAACAGCAATGGACGTATTTAAAATGTTTAGAGGTCGTGAACCAAAAGTGGATGCTTTATTGAAACATAATCAACTTGCTTAATCTTTACACCCTTGAAGATTTAAAACGCCGTTTTTGACGGCAAAAAATAAATGTAAAAATAAAAATTGATATATATACTAGTAGATAGCAACACAAAATATCATAGAAAAAACTCGTTCAAAAAACAAGAATGTGCAAAATGCCTTATGTAGGACATTATTATGAAGACCCCAGCGCGAAATTATGGGACGGCGTTTATAAAAATAATTATAAAAAGGTTGAAGAAGCATTTAAGGAAGGTGCTGATGTAAATATGAAAAACGACAATGGAGTGTGGTTTTTATTAGTTGCATCAGGACATGGAAATGCAAGAATGGTTAATTTATTGCTTGAAAAAGGTATTGATGTAAATATAACAGACGATTACAATTATAATAATACGGCTCTTTCAACAGCATTGATAAATGCAAAATATGATGTCGTTGAATTATTAATTGAAAAGGGTGCTGATATAAACAAAGAGAATAACAAGGGTTATACACCACTTATACACGCAATTAGATTTGAAGATTACGACATGGTTCAATTATTATTAGAACATCCATATATTAATATTGAACATTATGTAGATACTATATTCAAACAACTTCGTCTGGTAGAAGAACTGACACCAGAGGATGAAGAACAAAATGGTATTATTTCTTATTTGATAGAAAACTACATAGAAACGAAAAATCAAATAAAAAAGCAAAAAGACGATAATATAGAAGAATTATCAAATTATACACGACCCAATATATCATCACTTAAAACTATGGCATATCATTCATCTCCAACTGATGTAGATACTATATTCAATCTACAACTTTTAGGTATGAATAGACCTTATGGAGAACTTGGCGGTAAAAGAAGAACACGAAAGTCCAAAAGATCCATGGCATTCTAAATCTTCAAGGGTGTAAATGTCTATTTACGTGTTTTGCGATGATTACACTAGTTTTTTTAAATGTTTTGGGACTTTATTATTTTTTTTAAACAAATTAATAATATAATCATCATTTCTAGCAATGGCTTTTCGTAAAACATCTTCTGCATTCTTATTATCTAATTCTGGATTTTCTATTAACATTTCTAATATTGTCTTATTATCAGCTTTATAAGCAAGATGAATTAAAGGTTCTCCTTTAGCAGACATTTGATTTGGATTAAAATTAGGTTGCTTTATTATAGAAATCGCTTTTTTTTGATTTGGTTCCTTATTTTCTCCTCTCCAACGAGCCGAACCTTCTATATATTCTGCTATTTTTGAAGGATCAGCGTCCACATTTCCTCCTTTTAATTTTTTTTTCATTTTACGTGATTTGCGTCGTTTCTTGGATTTTTTCATTTTGCGTGATTTGCGAGTTTTGTTTGATTTGTGTGATTTACGACGATTTTTTGATTTTTTATTTCTGCGTGTGCGACGTCTGCGTCCACCAACCAATTTATCCATACTTGCATTTTCATTACCTTGTGTTAAACTTACTGCTAATCCTGTTGTTGTATTATTTGCACTTTGGCTACCGGATTGACTTTGTGTAACATTTGTTGGTTGTGCAACAACAATACGTCCACCGGAACCACCTTTAAATGCATTAGACATTTGTACTTGGCTATTTGTATTTTCGTTTCCGTTCATTTTAGCTGCTTCGCTTGCACTTCCTGCTCCTTCGGGGTAAGGTGTACTTTCAGCATGTGGTAAAACGCGAGCTTGGTTGCCACTTCCTCCGACAAACATATTGCATCTATTGGTACTGCAACTCATATAATTTATAATTATATTTTATTTTTCACAGATAATTTGGCTTAAATACATAATATTGGTAGATAGTATATGGATAATAATCAAAAACGTGAATTAGAACGCTTAATTCAAGAGAATGATACAAAGGACCAAACACAATCGATAAAAAAACGCAAACATAGTTCTAAATTGCGTGAACAAGTATTAACACTATATGCAGTAAAATATAAACAAAACCATAAATCAATGGAAGCTATGCAAGAAATGATAAAGAGAGAGTGTGAATTTCTCTATACTGATTATCGCGAATTGTACGAAATATTAACAACGAAACATATGGATTTGGGAATGATGTTAAAAATGTTAGAATTATTAGAAAATATTGAAAATAGTAAAATGACTCAACATGAAAGTTCGTTTGCTTTGGGTCAAATGTTAAAAGAAATGTACATTGACCCTAAAATAAATCAACGTGTAGAAGAACTAGATGATAATAATGAGGTTGTCGATGTTGAACCAATGGAATTAAGTTGGAAACATTACAAAATAATGAACATGAAGTAAAATAAATTAAACATAAAATATCAATTCTACTATGACCATTTTGATTATAGTAGAATCGCCTTCTAAATGTAAAAAAATAGAATCATTTTTGGGAGCCAGTTATAAATGTATTTCGAGTTATGGACATTTTCGCAATTTAACTGGATTAAAAGATATTACAATTTCCAATGATAAATTTCATATAGATTATGAATTGGATAATGCAAAGTTAAAAAACATCAAACTAATGGAAAAAGAAATCAAAAAGGCTTCAAAAATATTATTAGCAACAGATGATGATCGTGAAGGGGAAGCTATTGCGTGGCATATTTGTGACCATTTTAATCTACCATTGACTACACCACGCATCATTTTTCATGAAATCACTAAAAATGCAATAGTTAAAGCAGTTGAAAATCCTGGAACTATGAATATGAATATGGTGTATGCTCAGCAAACACGCCAAGTATTGGATTTACTGGTTGGTTATAAAATTTCACCATGTTTGTGGACACATATATCTAGAAACCAAGGTTTAAGTGCTGGACGATGTCAAACACCTGCGTTGCATTTAATTTACGAAAACCAGAAAAAAATAGAAAGTCAGGAGCCAGAAAAAGTATTTTTACTTCATGGTCTGTTTACGTCTAAAAATATATTATTTCAATGCAATCATTCTATGACAACAAAAGAAGAAATACTTGGTTTTATGATTAAATCACAAACTTATAAGTATACTATTCAATGCGGTACAACCAAGCAAGTAAAAAAAGTCCCACCTAATCCATTTATTACATCATCACTTCAACAATATGCTAGTAGTTATGCTCATTGCTCGCCTAAAGAAACAATGAGTTTGTGTCAAAAATTATATGAGGCCGGTTATATTACTTACATGCGTACCGATTGTCCAAAATATAGTAAGGAATTCGTAGACGATGGATTGGAATATATCGATAAAACATATGGAATGGAATATAAACGAACTTTGTTAAATACAATCAGTTTGCAAGAAAATAAAACAAATGACAACACGTTAGCACAAGAGGCACATGAAGCAATACGTCCTACAAATATTAGTTGTGAAAAAATAGATGAAAAATTTACATTAAAAGAAAAAAAGATGTATCAGATAATTCGCAATCGTTCTTTAATGACACTCATGTCAAATGCACATTATGAAAGTTATGTTGCTAAAATTGATGCACCAGATAAAGCTTATTATAGTCAAACGTTTCAGCATTTGGTATTTGATGGGTGGCAAAAAATCGAAACAAGTGAATCAAATCCATATTTTCATTATGTGCAAACATTGATGTCAGATGTTACAAATAATAAATTAATAGCCAAGGAGACAATTCATAATATAGTATCGCATATAAATGAAGCGCAAATGGTACAATTATTGGAGAAAAAGGGAATTGGACGTCCTTCCACATTTTCATCAATCATTGATAAAATACAAACACGAGGTTATGTAAAAAAAGAGAATATTGTCGGAAAAAAATATGAAATAAACGAAATTGTTATGGAGAAGAATAAAATTAAAGAAAAAATGCATAACGTAGAATATGGGAATGAAAAAAATAAATTATTGCTTAGTCCGTTGGGTAAAAGTGTGATCGAATTTTTATATACATATTTTGACGAAATATTCAATGAACAATTTACATATGAAATGGAGTCAAATTTAGACAAAATAAAAAATGGTGATTCAAGTCATATTCTATGTAGTAATGATTATGATATTTTAATTAAAAATATGTTAAAAACACAGAATGAAAAATTACCCAAAAAGGAATCGCATAGTGTAAATGAAAAATACGATTACGTTTTAACGAAGTATGGTCCATGTTTAACTTACAAAGAAAACGATAAGACACATTTCATTAATTTAAAACCGCAAACGGATTATGAAATTTGTCTGCGAAATATAGACAATTTGGAGTCATTATTTGGTGAAAAACATAAATCGCGAAATTTAGGTAATTATTTAGAATTACCAGTTGAATTGAAAAATGGTAAATTTGGTGCATATATTAGTTATAACAACACAAAGATAGGTTTAAAACATCTCGATAAAACTTACGATGATATCCATATGGGAGACATAATCGATTTATTAGGTAGTAATGAAACTGGTGATAAACCTAGTAATCCGAATATAGTTCGCATTGTAAATGATGAAATAAGTATACGCAAATCGAAATTTGGAAATTATATATTTTATCAAACAGAAAAAATGAAAAAACCAAAGTTTATAAAATTAAAAGGTTTTCATGAAAATATATCTACATGCTCAGATGGTTCGATAAAAAAATTTGCAGAAAATGCTTTGTAATATATGTGTATACATGAAACACAAATATTACAACAAAACTCATAAACTAGATTACAAATTATATGGAGCATGGGTAGTCTTGATAGGCGTCGCTCTATTTCTAATTATTTTGTTATAGAAAAAAAATAAACGTAACAATATATATGAAAGATAAATTTGATATGACTATATTTTACTTTTTGGGGTGTGTAATTATTTCATCGGCTGTTGTTATATTTTTTTCTAGAAAAGCATCGTTATATAGTTACGGGACAATGAGTTTTACTTTATTTAGTTTGTTTTTTCTTGTGTATAGTTTTATTCGAAATAAACCAATTCCCAAAGTAAATTTTCGTGAAATATTAGGGATAATGGAACATGGATTTCCTATTTTTCTGTTGTTTTTAATAACTAGTTGGTTATTTTTTATAAATATAAAGTTTTATGACCGAATTCAAAGTGGCAATCTAAGTCCTGATTATACAAAATACGAATATTTTTCATTAGGGTTTTTAATTACAGAAATAATCATATTGTTGCAACTTATTAAATATATGGCTACAATAGCCACGAAAGAATTAACAAAAGACCCTTCAATAACGGAAGATAAAGTAGGAGCAACCAAAATGAGAGCAGGTTTATATGTTCTAACATTATTTAATGGTATATTTGTAGGTATTTTACACACAATAATTGCTTACTTTACAACAGATGGTTAGAAATCTGAGCATTTATACGTAATTCCATAGTAATCAGCATCCTCCCAAATACCTGAAATTTTGAATAAGATATTAAAATGGTTGGGTTTTTCGGGATAGTCTTTAGAAGAAAAAAATTTAATACAATTGTTCTTTATTTGGTCGTATAAATTATATTTCGGTTTTTTGTTCGTGTTTATTTTTGATAAAATTTTAATTTCCATTTCTTGTAGTTTTTTAACAATATCATCATTATTATCGTTAAAAATACATTTATATTTATTGAAGTATTTAATAAGTGTTGTATTTGACATAGGCAGAGTAAATTGCAAACAATTTATTGTAATTATATCGTTTGAGTATTGTAGTCGATAAAAATATCCTTGATTTATAATATTATTTTTAACAGGTTGACTAAAATATAAATTATCAATATTAAATTGTTCTATATTCATTGCTAGACTTGCATTTTTGTTTGTCATTAATAGTTAGATACATAACTAATTTTTATACCTTTTAGCGAATACCATAACATTTAGCACCCGTCCCAATAAATCGAACGAAAATTTCGTTAATAATTGCGTCCATAATAACATGTGAATCACTTTCTTTACATGATGTTGTAATGTAGATAAGTTGATATTTTTCCACTAAATCACCGATATCATTATTATTTACTTTTTGTATGGTATCTTTTTTGTTTCCTAATAGAAATATCGGATGTTTATGAGAACATTTATTGCGATATTGTATGAGTTGTATCCAATTTTCTAATGATAGAAAGCTTTCATTGTTGTGCAAATCAAAAAAAAGAATGTAACCACAATTGTTTGGAATGTAGGAATCTACAATATTTCTAAAACGTTGTTCACCGGATGTATCCCAGATTATAATTTTTGAATTGTAATTGTAAATTTTATGTTTATAGGTATGGACATCAACACCAATGGTAGGTGTAAGTGGTTCGTTATAGTCATTTTTGAATTTGTAAAAAAATGTTGTTTTACCTGTATGTGTATCCCCTAATAATATGAATCGTAATGTGTTTGTTTCCATACATTAGTGTAATAAAAAATATTTAATATCGGTTTAAGAGTATAATTATTATTATTCATAAGAGAAATGACTAATAATATAACATCTGAATATCTACAATATACCGAGAATCACAAGCAAGAGTATGGTGAAAATATCATTGTTTTATTAAAAGTTGGTGCTTTTTATGAAATGTATGGTTTGAAAAGCAAAGACAACCAGATTGTAGGAAGTGATGTAGAAATTGTTTGCAATATTTGCGATTTGCAATTATCGGAAAGAAGTAATATGTTTCACAATAAGATGCCTGTGTTAATAGCTGGGTTCAGAGATTATTGCTTGGATAAATATGTAGAAAAAATAACAGGTAGTAGTTATACTTGTTTTGTTTACGACCAATTTGAGGAAAACAAGAAATATTATCGTAAATTAACCAATGTATTTTCACCCGGAACTTATTTTAATACAAATGAGAATCAATTACAAAACATTACGATGGTTATATGGTACGAGTTGCTAAATAATAATAAAATAATATTTGGCATTAGTCATATTAATATTATAACAGGTCAAACCTATTTATGTGAATATATCGAAAATTATAGTAAAACACCCACTATATTGGATAATTTAGAGCGTTATTTATCGATTTACAATCCATGTGAGATTATTTGTGTTACAAATTTAGATACACACGAAAATAGCAATTTAATAAACATGTTAAATGTACAAACGCAAAACATACGAACAATTTATTTAAGTAAATCGAATGAAAACGTAGCAAATAAATTTAGTTTACAAGCTAATAATTGTTCTAAACAGATATACATTAAAGAAATAATACAGAATGTATTTCGTCCGGATGATTACAATTCATTTATTCATACTTATTTGGAATATACATATGGTTTACAGGCTTTTACTTTTTTGTGCAATTGGATTTGTCAACACAATGAATATTTGCTAGATAAGATAAGTCCTCCTTTATTAGAAACATCAAATGAAACGATGCAATTAGCAAACCATAGTTTAACACAATTAAATGTTATTCATAATAACAAAAATAAATTATCATCGTTAAGTTCATTTTTGAATAATTGTATGACGCCCATGGGGAAACGTGAATTTGTAAATATATTAGTTCATCCTATTACCAATATAGAAAAATTAAATTATGAATATGATTATTGTGAATATGTTATTGAAAATGAAACGTTAATTGATAGAACACGTGACCATTTAAAAGGGATTCATGATTTAGAGAAACTCCAACGTCAGATTTTTTTAAATAAAATAACACCTCGTAATGTGAATCAAATATATAAAAATGTGAAATCGTGTCTAGAATTATGGAAATATATAAATACCGACCATAAAGAATTGACCATGTATTTTACCAACAATGCAGAAATAATGACTTCGTGTAATACAATTTTAGACCATATTTCTAGTTCCATAAATATTGAATCGTTATCTAAAAATGAGAATATTCACGAAAACATGTTTATTCCTGGTTATAATCAACAATTAGATAATTTGTTGGATAACGTCAATAAAAGTGAAACACTTATAAATCGGTTTATTGCATGTTTTCAAGATATATTTATTAAAACAGAAAAGAAAGATGTAACTTATGTAAAATTGCATAGTACAGATAAAATGCCTCCAATTATAATATGTACTCAAAAAAGAAGTACTATATTTAAAAAATATTTAGACGAAAACGAAAATATACGAATTATTCATAACAATCGTACGATAGTACTTGATAATAATTTTACTTATCCTAAATCGACGGCGGGAAATGTATGTATTCATCATGATAAGATTCATAAAAACTGCGAGATATATTTTAGGAAAAAACAAGAATTAATCAATCATGTAGAAGAAACATTTTATGCATTCTGCAAAGAACTGAAGAATTTCCGCAATGAAATGATAACTATAGTAAATTTCATAATTCAGATTGATATTCTACAAAATAGGGCATATATAGCGAAGAAACATAACTATGTTAAACCAACATTAGTAACCGGTAATAATAGTCGTATAGAAGTAAAAGGGTTACGCCATGCACTAATAGAACAACTAAATGTAGACGAAACGTATGTGAAAAATGATATTTCGTTAAATGATGAGCGAAGCGGGATGTTATTATTTGGTACAAACGCAGTAGGTAAGACAAGTTTTATGAAAGCATTGGGATTGGTAATAATCATGGCACAAAGTGGATTATATGTTCCATGTGATTCAGTAAAATTGGTACCTTATGGTAAAATGTTTACGCGGATATTAAATAATGATAATATGTTTAAGGGACTATCAACATTTGCTGTAGAGATGAGTGAATTACGAGTAATATTACAAAATGCGGACGAAAATAGTATTGTATTGGGTGATGAGTTATGTTCTGGAACTGAATATGAATCGGCAACTAGTATATTTGTTTCGGGAATTCAATGGTTGCATAAAAAAAATAGTTCTTTTATTTTTGCTACACATTTACATAATATTACAACGTTTGATGAAATTAAAGAATTGGACAATGTAAGCATGAATCATATTAGTGTTAAATACGACAATGCAAATGATTGTTTAATCTATGATAGAATTTTAAAGGACGGACCTGGTAATTCCATGTATGGTTTGGAAGTATGTAAATCGTTACATTTACCTATGGAATTTTTGGATGCCGCACATAATATTAGAAATAAATATATGAATAATAAAGATTCATTGTTAATGCCTCGCTCTTCTTATAATGCAAAAAAAATAAGGAATGTTTGTGAAGTATGTAAAGAAAACCAAGCAACAGAAGTACATCATCTGATGCATCAGAGTAGTGCAAATGAAGATAATTTTATAGGACATGTACACAAAAATAATGTGGCTAATCTGGCTAGTATATGTGAAGAGTGTCACCAAAAGATTCACCATGAAAATCTCGAAATGCGTCGTGTAAAGACAACGAAGGGTTATACTTTCTCTTCATTAAATTAATTTCGTATAATTATATAAATATTTGACTAATAGTTATATAATGGAACGTCTTGATGTGCAACAAAACTTTTATGATTATTGTAAAGAGAAAAATACATCGAATATATATGAAATAACAGATACACCTGATACTTTATCGGGATTCAATAATAGTCATCTAGTTTATTATGGTGCAAAAGGTATTGGTAAATATTCACAAGCACTATTTAATATTCAAAAATATAGTCCGACACAACTAAAATACGAGCGTAAACTTATAGTAAATTATGACAAGCAAGAATATATTATTATGATGAGTGATGTGCATTTTGAAATTGATATGGAATTATTAGGTTGTAATTCAAAAACACTATTTTTGGAAATTATAAAAAATATCCAAGATATTGTACAGACACGTAGCAATAAAATAGCAATCGTGTTATGCAAAAATTTCCATTTAATACATAATGAATTATTAGAATCTTTTTATAGTTATATGTCGCAAATGAATCAATCATACACTTTATTATATCACATTATAACTGAGAATATAAGTTTTATACCCGATAACATAATAAATATCAGCAAAACATTTCAACTATCGTTACCATCAAAAACAATAATGCTAAAAAATATTAAATCCATACCAAAAAAATACGATATATCTACAACAAAAAATTTAAAAATAATACAAAATGAAAATAATATTGAAACATTGGAATATAAAATACAAAATTGTATAATACAACAAATAATTGATTTTGAAAATTTAAATATGAGTAAATTTCGTGATATTATATACGATATGTTGATTTATAATATAGATGTTCATGAATGTATAGGAAATATCGTATTATATTTATTTAAAAATAATTATATTCTTGAAAGAGATTATTATGATATAATGATACATGTATACAAGGCATTTAAACAATATAATAATAACTATCGTCCCATATATCATTTAGAGAATATTTACTATTATTTAGTAACTTGTGTGCATGGAAACAAAAATGAAGAATGATATAAAATTGAATCGATACTACAATTTATTTGAAACAACAGAACAGGAAATGAATGAGGATATCATTCACAAAAAATATAAAAAACTTGCATTGCGGTATCATCCTGACAAAGGTGGTTCAAATGAAGAATTCCAAGATTTACAAGAAGGTTATGATACATTATTAATAATATGTCGCATACGTGAAGAAGAGAAGAAAAGTGATTCGCAATCTTATTTATTTTCTGTTATTAATCAGTTAACCAAATTTCATAGTAAATATCAAGAACCTATTGAAAAAATTGCCGATGTATTATTAAATAAAATTGGCAATTTTTCAATGCAATATTTGGAAACATTAGACATACAAACGTTGCATAAGATTTATATTTATTTATTAAACGCACAATTATCGGATTATGTTAATAATGAAATTATAGAAAATATTCATCGTGTCATTGAAAAAAAGAAAAATCGCAATATTATTTTCAAGAATACATCATTAGAAGATATGATGGAAAAGAATGTGTATAAATTCAATTACAAAGAAGAAACATTTTTTGCTCCATTATGGCATAGTGAAATAGAATTTGAAACAGCAACTGGCGAAGAATTTAGTGTTTATTGTATTCCTGACTTACCAAAGCATGGTTGGTTAGATGAAAATAATAATTTATGTATATACCACAAACTGAATTTTAATGCTGAATTATTATTAAGAGAACAAATTATTATACAATTAAATAGTTATTGTTTTCATTTACCAGTTGAAAAAATAAACATAAAAAAAAGCCAAATCATTAAATTAGAAAAACAAGGGTTATGGAAAATAGATGAAAATGAAATGTTTGATACTACTCAGCGTACTCATGTTTATATTTATTTAGATTTAGTATGAATATAGTTATTGGGGGTAAACAGGCATATTATCATAATAAATAGCGTTATTATCAAATTCATGAAATAGTGTCCTTAACGTATCCTGTGTCAATTCAGCTCCAGAAATCGATGTTTCATCGATACAATTGTTATCATTAAATCGTAGATACAGGTTGTATATCTTATTATTATGAAGTGTTCGATACAATGTATGGTAACATGTCGACATACTAGTAGAGCCATAACAGACAAATTGTTCATCATTGTCAAAGAAATTACGAATCAATTGTCTTGCGTTAGGAGTTTGTGAATGCGATAGTTGTGGAAAAAGTGCATTTACATCTGATAGATTATTTTCATTTTGAACAAAAGAATCGCATTGTTCAAGGAGATATTCTGTCATAAGTTCGGGGTTAATCATTTTATTTAATAATATCAAAAAATATTAAATAAAATCAATTTATAGAAAAAATGCATTTTAATTAAAATGCAAAAGAAAATGAAAGGCGCCCCTTTCTACATTTAACAATGCGCATTTAATCATATATTACTATGAACCAACAAATATTTAAATAATATTGTTGACTGGACGGCGTCTGTCCTGTAACTATCTCACCCCAGTTACTAGGAGGTGTCTTTATAAGGGAAACAACCAGCCCTCGTGCACGGAGTGGGATTCGAACCCACGAAGCTAACGCAACAGGTCTTAAGTCTGTCCCCTTTGACCACTCGGGAATCCGTGCTTGGTGCATCTATTGGGGTTCGAACCCAAGACCTTCGGCTCATAAGACCGATGCTCTAACCAACTGAGCTATAGATGCGAGTATGCAGCGAGTGGGATTCGAACCCACGAAGCTAACGCAACAGATCTTAAGTCTGTCCCCTTTGACCGCTCGGGAATCGCTGCACATTTTTTGTAATGAATCATGTATTTTTTATTTGTATTTTTTATTTGTATTTTTTATTTGTATTTTTATTTGTATTTTTATTTTTTATTTGTATTTTTAAACTGCCTTTTTGCGGACGACCTTCTTCTTCTTGACCTCAGGTTCAGGAGCTGGTGCGGGAGCTTCCTCCTCCTCCTCTTCGGCTTCATCGTCAGATTCGACCATTGTAGAGGGTGCTTCATCTCCTGCATCACTAGATTCCTCAGTTGCTGTCTTTTCCATGGTAGCAACATCATCATCATCGAGTGCGATTTGGCAAGTGCCAACAATAGTTGTCTTAGGGCGAATCTTGGCTTGAAGAAGGCGCCAAGTTACACCGAACTTGCCATTCGCAAACCAAAGACCACCGCACTTAATAAGAAGACCAGCTTGAGTTCCCTTGGTAAGATAATCAAGAGGAGTCAATGAAGTGTCAGGGTCGGGGAACAGGCGTTCGTTCTTGACATCGTAGACCTCGCAATCCCACTTATTCGTGTCTGCGTAAAAGGGTGCCTTTACGCGAAGAGTAGGAGAGCGAGTCATGTCGAACTCACCAGTCTCCTTGTCCTTGCGGTACTTAAGCATGGGAGTCCAAAGTGCATCGACAACATCGGCTGTCATCTTGGGCTTGCCGAACCATTCCTTTGCGTTAAGAACTGCATCGGCTTTGATGCGTTCCTCAAAAGCAATGAGGTTGTCAAGAAGTGTATCCAACTTGGTGTTGGAACCGCGGTCAGGGAACTGAAGAGTTAGTTCGTAACGCTGGTTACCTTCATAATCACCTAGTCCGTAGGTAAGCATAAGAGGCACCGAAAGATTCAATGCTGTCTTAGAAGAAGGGTTATAAATTCCAACTGACTTGCCTCCATTCGTGTTAACACGAGGTTGGTTGTAGCCAAAGGCGTCAGCGGTAAGAGTGTTGTAAGTAAGAATATCAGTTCTGCTCATCTTGTATATATACTAATGTCATGTGTCTTTAAATCCATTTCAATTTTTATTTATAATACCTGGTAATGGTGTAAAAATATAATATTTTTGAGCGTTTTTACACTTTTTACTAGTAAAAAATAAAAATTATGAGCTCACCAACTCATTTAGCGATTTTATACGTTCTCTTCACTAAAATATGGTATGGTAAATGAATTAAACAAAAGAATATATCTCTTAAATATATGGAAGAAACAATAATAGAAAAAAGGCATAGATCTTGTTCAAAAGGGGATTTGGCAAAAAATAATGAAGAAAATGTAGTGATTAGTGCAAAAAAACGCATAAAAGATGAAGATTTCTCTATATTAAATGTTGAGAACTATGAAAATCTGGAAACTTATAATTATAAATCGGCACATTTGAAAATGATGTTAAAGTATTATAAACAGCGTGTTTCTGGAACAAAAAGAGAAATGCATGATAGATTATATATTTTTTTGAAAAAATCCTGTTATATCATAAAAATTCAAAAAAACTTTCGAAGACATATAGTCAAGCTCTGGAAAAAGTGTAAAGGTCCTGCCTTGTTAAAACGCAATTTATGTACAAATGAAACAGATTTTTTTACATTGGAATCAATGAAAGAAATAGATATTAAACAATTTATTTCTTTTCAAGATGACAACTTTGTATATGGTTTTGATATATGTTCAATAAATGAATTATTTAAAAATAGTAAATTTGGAATAGAAAACCCATACACGCGAAAAAAAATGGCTAATAATACATATTTATTGTTGAAGAGAGCAGTTCAACTACAAAAATGTTTAGATATGCATGTACAAGAAGAGATAGAAAAGGACGAAATTCAGAATATTTATAGTAATGAGAATATCCATCATCGTGTAGTTGATTTATTTTCAAAAATAGATAGTTTAGGAAATTATACAGACGTAAACTGGTTTTATTCATTAAACAAGAGACGTTTAATCCGATATATTCGCGAATTGCACGATATATGGAATTATCGCGCCCAGCTATCAAACGAAGTAAAATATGATATATGTTATCCAACAGGAAACCCATTCAGTATTAATGTAAATTATTTAACAGACTCCGAAAGTATCAATTATGTCCAATATTATACATTGGATATTATCAATAATTTCATAACAAAGGGAAGACGCGAGGATGATAAATCTTTAGGAGCATTTTATGTGCTATCGGCATTAACACTAGTCAATCAAGATGCAGCCAATGCGTTGCCATGGCTGTATGAATCTGTATGCCATATGGCCAATTTTTAAATTACGTTCGTTAAAATAATATTTATACACCTTATTTAGTGTAAAAATATTAATATTATACAAATATATAATTTATATAGTTAAAATACTTAAAAAGGTAGCACATTACTATGTATAATGGCTCCTACTAAACAAGCTAAGACTACTAAATCCACTGCTCCCAAAACTCCTGCTAAAGCTGTAAAAGCTACCAAAGCTGCCGCTAAACCTGAACCTGTTGAAGCTGCACCTGTTCCTCCTACTCCTGTAGCTGCCCCCGCTACTAACGAAGTAGTAGAAGCTTCTGCCGAAGAATCCATCGGCGAACAATTCTCCCAATTCATGTCCAAACTTCAACAAGTAGCTGGACAATTCAGCGCTCTTCGCAAAGAATTTGCTCTTCTCGAAAAGAAATGCACACGTGAACTTCGTGTTGCCAAAAAGCTTAGTGCCAAACGCAAAAAAGGTGGTAACCGCGCCCCCAGTGGTTTCGTCAAACCTACCCTTATCACTGACGAACTTGCCACATTTCTTGGAAAACCCTCTGGAGCCGAAATGGCCAGAACCGAAGTCACCAAAGAAATCAACGCTTACATCCGTGCCAACAACCTCCAAGACAAAGACAATGGTCGCAAAATCAACCCCGATGCTGCCCTTGCTAAACTTCTTAAAATCTCTGGTGGGGACGAACTCACTTATTTTAATCTTCAGCGTTATATGTCACCTCATTTCCCCAAAACTGGAGTTGCTGCCGCCGCTGCCGCTGCCACCGCTGCCACCGCATAAGTGATATAAAACAAACAATTAAATACTGATTAATTAATATATATTATTTGATATATATTAATTCGTATTCATTATACTAGACAAATTTTTATCCGAACAATGTCATGCGCCCAATAGTGTATTCTATCTCTTTCATTTTTTTCGCTTTTTTTTCAAAAATTTTATTCATTTTAATTGTTTTGTTACTATTAATATGTAGTTTAAAAAATCGTATCCATAAATCTTCGCATTCATTCGAAAAAACAATATTGAATGGATTATTCATACATTTTGATAATATGCGAATAAAATCATTTATATTGATTAAACATATAGATTTTAAAATATAATAGCAAAAAACATTTGTATTTTCGCGATAATTTGTTGCATTTCCTTTTATAAGAATATCATATGTAAAATTAAAATTATTCATTATTTTATTTGCCTGTATAATAGAATATTGCTGTTCATATGCGATTAATGTTTCCATATAATGAATAAACATAGTTGGTTTGTTTATTTTTTCTGTTAGTGTAAATGAATGATACGCACATGTCCACAATGTTGCCCATGTTTCGCAGTATGTTTCAAATATTTCATAATCGGATTGTATGCGAAAAATATCTTTAATAGATATTCTCAACCCTTGAAAATTATTATTATGAAAATCAAAATTAAACGTATGAAAACTTTCGTGCAATAAAACTTTTTTCCATTCTTCGTATCTGTAAATAATTATTTTATTTCGTTTGCTGCATCCATACGTGTATGCAGAATTCACATGTTTTGGTTCTATTTGCGCATTTTTTTCTTTAGGTAAATATTTTCGAAATGGTGTAAAAAACAAATATACATCTAAAATAGTGCTGCAATTATCAGGTGCATATTTCGTAACAATAGAAAACCATGATTTAATATAATTAATATCATCATCATTAAATTTGTGTTTGTAGTGATAAACGTGAATATTAAATATTCTATTATTTGCTAAAAAATGATAACATGTGTAATGAGTTTTAGTAGATAACAAATATTCTTCTATTACTTTTGGAAAAAAACGACTTATCTCTATTATATTGAATAGTTGATTTTTGGTAAACCCTATATTTTTCCTATGACTATGATTATGATTCATATATTTGCATGATACGTATGATGTTTTTAATAAATTATACATATTATATATCGTCTTATAATTGTATTTTTCAATTTGAAATTCATTCAACAAATTACTTTCAATATAGTTATTATGAATATTTGTTATTGATGAATCCATGGTATTATAATAAAAAAAGATTAAAAATTTATTATAATTTTAAGTTCTAATAATCTATTTCTGTTCAGTAGTTTTTTCGATCTTTTCTACAAAATCGAACATATCGTAGTATTTAAATTTTGATTTACTAGTTAAACTTTTTACATCTTTGACATTTGTATTTTTAACGATAGTCATTTTTCCGTTTAGCGACGCATATTTATTTTGTGTTTTTAAACAATGATAACCTTTCGTCATAATAATAAATATATTTTCACATAATTCGTCACATAATGGTTTTGTTCCTTCTTCAAGAATAGATGCATCGAACGATAATTGCAATTTCCAACACAAATCGAACAAACGTTCATTTGTAATCTTTTCTTTAATGCATAGGTTCACGATAAATGTAGTAAAAGCCCTGCGTGTACTATTAATTAGATTTTGATTGCAAAATGCGTCATAATCATCATTATCACTAAAAGATGTAATATTATCATACATTTCTAGATATTTATTAAACGATTCTTCAAACAGAATTTCAAACAAAGGGAATCGTTTTGTTAAATCACAATATAATTCAACGTAAATTTCAGAATAAAACGCATTATTACTTGCTGTTTCCAATACAAAATTGGCTACTTTAATAAGTTCATCTTTACTGGTATCATTGTCTAACAAAAGTTGAATATTTTCAGAAATAATATCTGCAACATTTTCGTAATTATTGCTAGACAGCTTATTTAATTGGGCGCGAATATGACTAATTGTTTTGTCAACCCCTTCTGTATTGTTAAATATTGAGCTAACGTAAGGCGCATTTGATATATTTTTTTTCTTGGATGTTTTTGATTTGGGAAATATCGGTGTTTTTATATAACTAGGTGCACCTACTTGGTCTGAAATTGTAGAAATAATATCTAATGTTTCTTGTGGCAGTGTTAAATCGAATCCATTGTTGCGAATAGTAATAATATCAGCTTCACTATATATTGAGGTCATTATGTATTATTAATAATCATAATTATTTTATTTTTATATCAATTTTTATTGTAATTAAATATTTTTTACATTGTAATGTCTTTTGAGTTTGATATATCAACATAATTTCTCTTCATAAAAATAATGGAACTCCCCAATAGTTCGTCAAATACACAATGGAATAAGGAATCAATATCTAGAAAATTCACACCACCAATATATTTTTGTGAAGAGAAAAGTGAACTTGATTCGCATATAAAGACAGATTTAGAACTAAATTGTGGCGATAATAATCTATATAATAAAATATTTATTCCAAAGACAATTGCAGGAAGAGAAATAGTGAAGTGTTGGGATAAATATTACACAAAAGACAAGAAATTTTTAAAAGATACTCAAAAAATGATAGACAGAATAGAATATGAAACAAACGAATCATGTGATAAAATGGTAGAAATATATGAAGAGATACAACAAGATACAAATTTTTTAGATAAGTACAATTATGTTGATTGGAATTATTTAGAATTTTTAAATAATTCTTCTTATTTTTTATGCTTTTTATCTGTTTATAACATATTTAGCCCTTTAATTGCTCTATGTTTACCGATTATATTGATGATTGTGCCATTTATTATTTTAAAAATCCAAGGTATATCCGTAACTTGGTCTCTGTATGTAAATACTTTGATGTTTTTATTCAAAAATAATGTTATTGGACAATTATTAATGAATTTTAAAAGCGTCAGTTGGGATAAACGTGTGTATATGATAATATCATGTGGCATGTATTTTATGCAGATATACAATAATATTTTATCATGTTTTCGTTTCAATACGAATATGAAGAAAATACACAATATATTCGATACGCTAAAAAAATATAACAAACATACTATTAATGAAATAGAGAAAACAGAGAAAATATGTAAATCGTTATCCAGTTATAAAGAATTTACAGAAATATTGTTAAAAAAGAAAGAACATTTGATAGAAATAACTAATGAGATTGAAGATATTGAACAATACAAATGGAACGTAAAAGAAGCAATGAATCTAGGCATAATAATGAAACAATTTTATAAATTATATAAAAATGAAGACGTACAAGAAACATTAAATTTCACATTTGGACTTCATGGCTATTTAGAAAATATGCAGCAATTAAATAACTTAATCAAAACGAAAGAATTACATAATTGTAAATATAATAGTAAAGGCAAAACAACTTTCACTAAGGCATTATATCCATTGGTTAATAAATCATCAAGTGTTACCAACGACTATAATTTAAATAAAAATATGATTATTACAGGTCCTAATGCTTCTGGTAAAACAACGTTATTAAAGACAACAATGATAAATATAATTTTATCGCAACAATTTGGATGTGGATATTATAAAAAAGCATCTATTGATACATACGATAAAATCCATTGTTATTTAAATATACCTGATACTTCGGGTCGCGATAGTTTATTTCAAGCAGAAGCTAGACGTTGTATGAGTATATTAGAGTATATCGAGAGTAATAAAAAGAAGCGTCATTTTTGTGCATTTGACGAATTATATTCGGGGACTAATCCTTATGAAGCAGTTGCAACTGGTGTTTCCTATATCGAACATCTATCTAATTTAAATAACGTTGATTTAATGTTAACAACACATTTTATTGATTTATGTAATCATTTGACAAAAAATAAAAAAATAGAAAATAGAAAAATGAATATAAACGTTTTAGGAAACCGCGAATTTGAATATTTATATAAATTGGGCAATGGTATTTCAGAAATAAAAGGAGGTGTAAAAGTGTTAAGAGATTTGCATTATCCATCATCCATTATTATGCGAAGCGAAAATATTCTTGATATTAGTTAATTTACGTTTATTTACGGAACATAATTTATCATGAAGTAATAAATGGATATATTTGCTATAGCAGGAGTTGGAACAAACTTCATGTTTTCTTTAGGCATAATTTTTGTAATAATATTTGTAGTATTTTATATACGTCAGCGTTTATCTAATTTTGACCATAAGTTAAATTCTATGTTTCAGCTAATAAATGCAATGGCTGAAGAAGTAGATGGATTAAAAAAATCAAGTTCACAAGTATCTAGTGGAAACAATATGAATAAATGTGTACCTGACCCATCCGGTGCATGTTTGCGTGACCCAATGAGTATGTCACAACTAATGAATCCAATGAATAGTCAATTATTAGCCGTATCTGACGACGAGAGTGATAGCGATGATGAAAGCGATAGTGATGATGAAAGTGATTATGAAAGTCACGATGAAAAGACAATCGAAATATTGGGCAACAAATTAGAACATGAAGGTCAATTAGTTTTCGACGAAGTTACAAAAACAAACACTCCTATTGAAATTATCGATGAGGATACACCTATGCCTGATGGAAGTGACGTTGAAGAAGTAGATGATGAAAGTGAGGAAGTAAAAACAATTCAAAATGTACAAACAATAGATTTTAAAAAAATGTCGATAAAGGAATTAAGACATTATATAGAAGAAAATCAAATAACTGAACAAGATATTAGTAAAATGAAAAAACAAGAATTAATAAATTTATGCGTGTAAATCTTTTCTTGATGGTATATATATATGAGCTGGAAAAATAGTTTCACCGGTAGCAACAATATACATTTAGATCATCCACCTTTAATGAATGATGGACGCAATTTTACAACAATACATCCTGATAATCAATTAAATCAAGATATTTTGGTTGAAAATAAAATTATGTCCAATAATGATTATCGCAAATACTTAACTAATAATTCTGAAAAAATTATTGCAAATAATCAATTAGAATCATGTAGTATGAGTAAATGCTTTAGAGATTTCAAAAAACCACAAGATAATGGTCAAAACCAACCATATTTCTTTTCGTCTGCTTTTGACAATACAACACCATTTGGATACGTTGCAAGTGATATGAAAAGTATATATTTATCACGTGAGCAATTACAATCGCGTAAGGTAGCACCTACGCTAAAAATTGATAATTAAATTATATAAACATACAATTACAATTTATATAATTAGATGCCGAAGTTTGCATTACATAATAATAAAATAATATATCCGTCCGATTTATACAAGCAAAATATAGATGTAGAATCTAGTTTTATGTGTTATAATTGTGATGAAAAGCTACTATTACGACAATCGCGAGGAAAAAATGAAAAATATGTAGAACATTTTTATCATCCAAATCCTTCACGTAATGGTACACACATAGAATGTGAGAATATTCATATTGATAAAATTCGTAAAATGGGAGATTGGCATTCTATGTTTTCAAATAGCTTATTAAAAGAAGCATGTGAAATTTTCCGTTCTAATAAAAAATCAAAACATTTTGTAGATGGTTATGATGAAAAAAACAACCTTGGAATAGAATTTCAAAATTCTCCTATTCAAACCGAAGATGTTGTAAACCGCGAAAACACGACACCCATAGATTGGATTTTTAATGTGGAGAAACAATACAAAAAATATATAAATATTGGAAAATATATTGCAATAGAAATACCTTTTAAATGTTGGCAAGAGTCAGTAAAAGAATGTAACAACAATGTATTTTTATACACCGGAAACAAAGAATGGTGTTGGTTAACAGATAGAAATTCCTACTTTTTGGAAATAGAAGGAGTTAGAAAGCATGTATGGATTATTTTTAAAGACGATATTGTCACTTATCAAGATGTATTCGAAAACACATGTTTGGAAAGTATTTTATCTGAAAACGGAAAAGACAAACTAGCAGAATTATTTAACCAGCAAGAAAATATGGAAAAAGTAGAAATTGCGTATGCGCGCTGTCGCGAATCAATGTATTTACTTGACAATTTACATCGTCACCATATTCAAGTATATAAATTTCCAAAAAATAGTATAACAGCAATTAAATCAGTAGCAGGAAGTGGTAAAACGACAACTTTACTTGAACTAGCAAAAATACATAAAAAGAAACGAATTCTTTACTTAGCGTTCAATAAAAATTTGATTACAGAAATTCAAGACAAACTAAAAACACAAAAAATAACCAATATGTATCCACGAACATTTGATTCGTTAATGCGAAGTATATACACAGAGCAAAAGGGAAATCCACAACAAATAGATGATTTGCGACCAAATACCCTTCATTTAAAAGTGAGTTGGTTTCAAGGAAAAAATTGGCGCATTAAAAAACAATGCATTGATTATCTAACTAAATTTTGTAGACAAGTTGAATTTACTGATATAGAAGAATACTGCAAAGATAGATTTGGAAAACCAATGCCATTATTGAAAATGATATGGCAAAAAGTAGTGGCATCATATATTGTAACATTTGATAGTATTCGTAAATTGGTACACATTCATAAATGGGCGCGTGAATATATTCGTAGAAATTATGATATGATATTTATTGATGAAGCCCAAGATTTTGACGATTTAATGTTGGATGTATTGTTGAAAGATACTGATGTTCCAAAGTTATTTGTTGGAGATGCAATGCAAGCCATTTATCAATGGCGAGGTTCAATCAATGCGTTCGATAAATTACCCGAACATTCATTATTTATGGAATTTTATTCAACCTTCCGCGTAGGTAATCCGGCATGCGATAGAATACGTGGTATGTTTGATAAATGTTGGATGATTTCGAAAAGTAAGACACCAACGTATTTTGACAAACATTTCGACACGAGTGAACCTTACGTATATCTATTTCGCTCGTGGAGATTTCTCCTTTTAGCTGCACAGGAAGAATCAAATATTTATATTTATGGTTATAATGAAAAGGAGCGAATGATTATTTCTCTCCACGAGCGATTAATGAAATATTCTTTATCAGAAGAAGAAAAGCAAGATATGGAGGATGATTTACCAAATTTCTTGTTATCTTATAGTGCTCACCAACTAAGAGAACTATTACAAAAAGTAAAATCAAATATTGTACAAAAAGAAAAAGCAAATTGTCTTATGTATACAATCCATAGTTTTAAGGGTTGTGAACATAATAATGTAAAATTATGCGAAGATGTTACTGAAGAGGAATCAAATTTGTTGTATGTTGCATTAACGCGTGGAATGAAAAAAATTAGTTATTTTCATGATTAACTAAATAAAACAGACTATTTAACTAAACCGATTTATTATCTGCGTTAAATCGTTTTCGGTAATTTTCATTATACAATGGTAACAAGCGAGCTCGTTTGATTTGTATTTCGCGAAGCATTTTACTTTCTGCTTCCTTTTTTTCTTTTTTATATTTTTTGCGATTGTAAACTAACATAATCCATCCTAACCACATAATAGTGAACAAGTTTATTTTTTATACAAATAAAATTATTCATAAAATCAATTTTAAGTAAAATATCGAATCAATTAATAAATGAAACCATTTGTTTCACAATCTTTTCACCACCTAATTTGGAAGGTTCTAAATTATCAGCAAAATCTTCTTTTCGGTAAAGCAATTTATCTAATTTCATAACCTTGTAATTATTATTTTCAGCATATGCTAATAATTTGTTATTCCATATATGAATACATTTTTCATATACACTATTTTTTTTATTATATGGAACGTATATATTACATAATACGAGATTGCATTTAAAGTCGTAGTTTTTTAAAATATTTCGGTAATCTCCAAATATAGTATCAACAAATTTAGTTATTTTTTTTTGTTCTTCATTTGTATTTGAGCTGTTTGAATCTTTATATGATAATATATTATTGCCACCAATAGAGATAAATAATGTTTGTTCATCGTCATCTATCGCTTTTAAAGATTGTTGTAATTGTTTATTAATATTTTCTATTTTGGCACCATCCATTGCGTAGACTTTTGCATTTAAATATTCATGTTCATTTAATAAGTAAGGAATACTCGAGGTTGTGCTTACATAGGAACGATTATCAAAAACACTATCACCTAATACAACAATATCTCGTTTGCTTATCATAGATTCAATGTTTTTTGAAAATGATGAGTTAGATAAACGAATTAATGTAGTAACAAAGAATAAAACCAAATATATCTGAATAAAAAAACGGATTGTTGCTCTTTTCATATATACTAACAATAATTAAATTATTCATTTTTAAATTCACCTACATTGATAATTTGTGATTTAAGTACATGGTAACTATCACAATTTGGGTCAAGAGATAAAGCATTTTCCATATCTTCTAAAATATTGTTTTTTACATGTATATTTTTCTTTATTTCATTAATAATCATTTTGTTATTCATAATTTCATGAAATATTTCGCGCTCTTCATCATAACTAATTGTTTTTACATTACCTTTTAAATGCAACAAAGCATATTTTTCAACTCCCAAATTGTCAATTACTTTATTTATTTTAACTTGATTTTCATTCATCAATCGTCGAATTACATATTTGGTTAACTTTTTACTAGAAGGATATGATTTTTCGTAAAATTTCACACTCAAAGCTAAATACAAATTACTAAAAATATCCGCCATATCACCTGATAACATTTGTTCACGTTTCAATGCCCCTCCTTTTAATGCAATAAAATTGGTTAATGCAGCGTAGTCAACGATTTGTTTTTCCAACGAAGAGGATAAACAGAATGTTTTTAAGTAAAGACCTACGCTATGACGAACCATTTCATTGAGTTCTTTTTGAAAATCCTTGCTATTATCTTGTAAAATAGCATCTAAAATAGAAAAAATATGAGGATGGCTTTTATTCAGCCCTTGTCCAAAAATAATGAGCGAACGTGTCAACGTATTTGATCCTTCTACTGTTATTCCTATGGGAGCACTTCGATAAAACTTCTCCAGCATATTACTATAACCCAGGCAAATACCGGCACCACCATGAATATCCAATGCTTCATTTAATACAATTCTACCTCTTTCGGTTGTCTGTTGCTTCATAATAGCACTTAATACAGCAGGCGAATTACCATCATCTAAAATGGTATTGGTCAATGCAACAGATGATTGAATAACCCACGTGTGATAAAAAATATTGTTCATTTTTTCTTGTATTGCCTCCATTTTTGATAATGGCATACGAAATTGGTCGCGAATTTGTATATAATGATACATTCCAAAAGCAGCAACTTTACTACTGGCATTTGCAGTTGCAGGTAAGCTTACACCACGTCCTGCAGATAAACATTCCATTAACATCTTCCACCCTTCGCCGATATTATCTGAACCACCAATAATTTGGTCCAATTCAATATATATGGTTCCCTTGATAGTTCCATTAGGAAATCCAGCATTCATTGGATTATGATGTGTTTCTTGAATTAATCCTTCGTGTTCTCTTTTCACCAAAGCCAGTGAAACGCCTGTTTTACCTAATAAATTTTGCGGGTCTTCTAAATTAAAGGCAATTCCCATTAAATTTGCCACTGGTGCCAATGTAATATATCTTTTGTTTAATGTTAGTTTTATCATTTTCTTTCCATCTTTTTCAACAACGATTCCAGTATCAATGCTTCCTGTAGCATCAGAACCATTATTAGGACCTGTTAACCCGAAACAAGGGATGAAATCTCCATTTGCCAATTTAGGTAAAAAATACTCCTTTTGTTCGTCTGTTCCGTATAACCCAATTAGTTCACCTGGACCAAGTGAATTTGGAACCATAGTGGCAACACCTAATGCTGGGTCGACACTTGCGATTTTTGTTAAAATGTCAGATAATTCGCTGACAGATAATTTAATTCCGCCGTATTTTTCACTAATTAAAAAACTAAAAAATTTATTTTTTGCCAAATATTGTACCCATTTATTATTATCTTTATTTGGATATACAGGACTATTATCCCATTTTTCAAATAAATCATCTAACATACCAAAAGGAACTCGATAAGGCAATTTCGTTAGTCTAGGTAATTTTGCTTTACCCTGTAAAATTTGTCTATCTAAAGATGTATTACCACTTCGCAAAGCAGTTAATTCTGTTGGTGAAATTTTAGGAACTTTGCTTTTAGCAAACTTAAATATTCGTTGCATATTTTTATACCATTAAACCATGGTTAATTTTTATATTATTTAACAAAAAACATGTAAATACAAATGTAACATTTTTTTTATTTTTTAGGTTATTCTGCTTTTTTGCGGGTTTCGGAAGGGGGATTAGGGTCACTTATTTTATTCTTAATTTGGTCAGGAACATACGTTAAGATGCGAGTTGTAAGTGTAGTTCCAATTAAAATCCACATATTAGTGATAACATCAGAACCTTTAGTGGTAATCCACAATATCCCTCTACAATAAGGAGTTCCTGTAATAAATGGTGAAATAAAGAAACCAGTAAAGGAAAGATGCGTACAATGATAAGCATAAATATTTGCTGCTACAAAATGTCCAACAATCCATAATATATAAATGGCAGATGGATACTTTAGCCAAGACATATTGTTTAGCAAAGTTGTACCATAATACTGACACTGATTCATAAATTCACGCATGTTCGTCATAATTTTCTATAAATAAAATATTGTGGTCCATTTTTTTTCAATTTTTATATAATATTAATGTATAATGGACGCTTTAAAAAGTTTAAACCCTTTCGGAAGAAAAGAAGAAGAACAATATATGCCTGTTGAAGGTGAACAAACAGCTGGACGTCGTAGAAGACGCGCAAGACGTTCTTCCAGAAAATCTAAACGCGTTGCTAAAAAATCTAAAAAATCAAGAAAATCTAAAAAATCAAGAAAATCCAGAAAATCACGCAGACGTTAAGTGCAAAGAATAGTAAATACGCTCAAAATATAAATAAATAATAAACATTTGTTAATTTATTATTTATACACTTTAGAAATAATTATTTTTTCGAGCGAGTCCTTTTAACACGACGTTTTTTAGTGCGCGTTTTGCGCTGACGACGTTTTTTTGAGCGTGTTTTTTTACGACGCGTTCTTTTTTTTCTATTTCGTCCGCCTAAATATTCATTAACTTTATCGCTCATTTCTGGAATAAGACCCAAATCATAATTTGTAACCTTTGATATATCACTGGCCCATAACAATTTTATATCATCTGATACTTGAGGCCCTCCATTAATCGAATAATTACTAACACGGAATCTAGGGTCATAATTACTATCATCTGATAAAGCATTTAGTCTACGCAATGCTTCGCCATCAAATGTACCGCGTACAATATCATTATCGTTGAGATGAAAAGAATAACGTTTATTTACTTTGAGGTCGTCCAGTTTATGTAATTTATAAAGGGGGTTTTCCATTTATATAATATATTTGGATAAAAAACATAATCACATGTAAAAAACATATTTCGCCAATCACAAAATACATTTTTTATTTTTTATTATTATTTAGTTCACTAATAATTGTACGTTGTGTATCACTTTCAAGTGAAAATTTAAAATCCCCATCATCGTGTATTAGTGCAACATTTCCGTGTCCATGATGAATTAATCTAAAGCCGTTTAAACCTGTTTTGCTTACAAGCATATTATATTTTTCGTCATTTAATGGCAAAATCGAAGTAAAACTTTTCATACTATCTATATTTATAACCAAATTGCAGTTTATACTTTTATTCAATTTTTATTAATGCATGTTTTTATTGGGAAATTTTTATTTATAGTTGTAAAGTATAACATGTCAGTTGGTTTAAAATTAGACGATGGTAAGTATCTTTTGGTAGGATCGTTCATGGATCGTAATAACCCAACAAGTATTGTTGTTGTTACTGACAAAGATGGTATTCATAAATTAATTCTTCAATATGATTCTGGAAACAACATCGATTTTGTTTACAATGAAGATGTGAAAAAATATGGAATGGGTTTAACAATTATTGAAAAAAAAACAGATACAACATATATTGTAAGTGATTTTATGGGAATCGAAGGAACATTAACTAGAATTGGTGATGAGATAAAAGAAGATATATATAATTTATCTGGAACAAATTATGATGTAGATAAGCCAACCAAAGCAATTGTTACAAAAACCAACAACACAAGTCAAATTAATATAATCGCAAAGAATGGCATTCAAACAACATTAGATTATGACACAGCTACCGGAAAGTATGGTGCAGTATTGGAAGCATTTAAGCAAAGTGATGAAACGTATATTATAAAAGGTGGAAATTACAACAATGGAAAACTAGAAATATATGTTTATGGTGAAAAAATAATTCCAGGCCGATATATATTAAATGGTACTAAATATACGTCTGGAACAAACGTTGAAGTGGTTGTAACAGATGATGATTTATTCGTTATTTTAGATTCAAATGGAAATATTCTTTTAGATTATGAAGAGAAATACGGGCGTTATCAAGACATTTATGCAAAAAAAAACGTGAATAATAGATTTTCTTATACCATTACCGATGATTTGGGTAATACTGGAACTTTATTTTTATTGCAATCACGCATTTCTGAAGGGGAATATACAATATCAAATGGACTATATAATAGTAACGAATTAACGAGAGTAACTATTCTTAGCAACTTTGACATTATGGTTATCAAAAATAGTGAATCGCAATTTATATTAAAATATAATCAAATTACTGCAAAATATGGTGATATTTATGCTTATAGTAATGCAGATAATAGTTATACGTTAAAGAAAGATTCGGGCGAAACATCCATTTTAAAATTAGTTAATTTATTTGAAACACAAAAAGTAAAACGTGGGAATGTGTTAGTAGGTAAAGAATTAATTCATTCTACAAAAAAAGATGAAAATAGTAATTTTATCCTTTATTTCAAAGCAAATGATGAAAATTCTATACTAGATGTTGGTGGTAATACAGATGGAACAAAAGGGTTTATTGTGGTAATTGTTTACGATTATTATAAAAATCACTGGCGTCAATTAGACAGAACTTCAATGCAAAATGGTTTTGATTATCGTGGTAGATACGTAGAAATAAAAAATAACAATATTAGTGAACCAAGTGAATGGGATGGTAGTAGTGCTTTGAAATTTGAAGTATTATATATTAATTCGACCGCAGATAATTATGTAGATGCAATTTACTATATCAATAATGAATTCACGCGATTTACAGATATTGGTGCGACCGACGAAGATAATAGTTCTACGAATATTAGTGACGTAAGCATTAGTTGTAGAGATATGAACAAATTAATTACAATGGTTCAAAACACACAAGGTTATGTAGATACAATAAGAACAATAAATCAGAATCCATATGATGGAAGAAATATAAGTTTTAGTAATTACGTCGAATCTGGCTATAATGCTGCAAACGAAGCATATGAGGAAATCAAAAAATACAAATGCGAAACAAAGACAGCACCTATTTATCAGCGAAAAATAAAACAAAAGGTATCAATGAGATTTGCTAACATGAAGTAATCTATTAAGCACTTTCAAAAATACATAAAGATATAATTATTGTATTATTATCATAATGACTACAACATATACAATCGAACCTGAAAATAAAAATTGCATATACGAAGAAGAACATTATTGCAAACAATTATCTACTGGTAAACGCGCTACTATATTATATACTAAAAATTGGCGTTGGGGGTCATTTGAAATTACCTTAACAGATGAAGAAAAGGAAGAAGTTGAGAAAAGCGACGATATTTCATTGAATTCTTATGGTGCTTCATGCATAGAAATGAGTGATGGTTGGTTTTATTCTACCGAATTAAAAAATGAAAAGAATTTCAGCGAAGAAGAAAAATCGGAAATATTACTATCGATATGTAGTGACGAAGAAGAAGATGTATGTTACAATAATTGCGATGTGGATGTTATGGAAGAAAATGGATGGTATTTAGATGATACTGAATATAGTATTGTATCCGGATGTATTCTAGAGTAAGCAATGTCAAAAAAATATTATTAATTAATACCATATAATATTAATTACTAATTATTCAAACCAACATATAGGTCATAAAAAAATATTTATTTATATATTTTACTAAAATAATTAATTCTAAATCTAAATGTAGAGCATATGAAGTGAAGGGTTCATCTTCTTATCAAGCTTAATAAGCTTGTCAACAATGTCTTTGGTCACTTTGAAAGGAAATTCTACTTTCAATGACATTTCTGTTTCAAACAGATTGGTCTCGGGCTTCATCAAGCGATACAAATTTAGCTTGGTATAAATAATCTCCATACAACGCTTCAAGTTTCTCATACCATCTTCTTTGTTGGTATAGTTTTCGATAATATGCTCGATAACATCATCTTCGAAAATAATCTCGTCATCACTAAACTTGACTTCATCGCGAATCTTGGGAAGTAAGTGCTTATCACATATAATCTTCTTTTCCTTTGTTTCGTATCCCTTGGTCTGAATACGATACATTCTATCACGGAGAATAGGATTGACCTTGGACTCGTCATTGTAACTGAAGATAAACATACACTTGCTCAAATCGAAATTAATTTCTGAAAAGTACTTGTCGTGATATTCGCTGTTCTGACTCGTGTCTGTAAGATGAGTAAGAATACCAATAATTTCTTCACCTTTAGGTGTGTCACTTACCTTATCCAATTCATCGAAATAAATCACTGGGTTCATGCACTTGCTCTTCATCAAGATATCAACAATTTGACCCCAAGTACTGCCCTCGTAAGTATAACTATGACCTTCCAGGAAACTACTATCTGTTGCGCCACCGAGTGCAATAAAGGCAAATTCGCGTCCTAGAATTTTGCTGATGCCTTCTTTGACAAGTGTTGTCTTACCGGTACCCATGGGTCCTTTAATTGCAATTGCACTCCCAATTGCTTTAGGATTAGTAATAAGTTGTCCAACCATCTGCATAATCTGCATCTTGGCATCATTGAGCCCATAGACAGCTTCATCGAGGATATTCTTGGCGTTTTCCATGAAGTTATGGCAAGCTTCAATGCCATCGTTGCGCGAAACAGGAAGTGAATGGTAAACACCAAAAGGAATCTTCATAAAAGTATCAATCCAGTTTTTCACTTTATAGAATTCACCTCCTCCAGGCTCCATGTACCGAAGCATATTGATCTTCTTCATGGCACATGCCTTAAAATGAGTCGGCATATCAGATTCAAGAAGACTAATACGATATGGCTTATCAACGGAAATAATTTTGTTGATTTCCTCTACTTCCGTTAGAATCTTGGTTTGCTCTTGAATGGGCATACTTTTAAAGAATACAAAATCGTTCATATTTTTCTTGTTTGAAATAAGTTCGCGAAATCTTGTACTATTCTTGGTCTTTACCTTATTGTCCTTTTTTTCTTGGTTCTTTTTGTAAGTTTTAAGTTTTTTCTCGGAAATCTTAATTGCATCGCGAATAACCATGGAATCTACATTATTCTTTTGGATTTCATGAAGCTCTGCAAGTAGTTTTTCCTCTTTTTCAAAATCAATCATAACATCATTTTTCTTACTTACCTCTTCCTCCTCCTCTTCTTCATCCTCCTCCTCCTCTTCCTCATCTTCGTCCTCATCCTCTTCGTAATCCTCCTCATCTTCGTCCTCATCCTCGTAATCAGAATCTTCTTCAGAATCATAATCTTCGTCATCATATTCATCATCCTCTTCATCATACTTTCCGCGGCGACGCAGACTTTTAGGGTCAATGGAAAGAACGATGTTTACTGCTTGGTTAGCATCTTCTTCATCTTCCTCCTCGTCATCCTCACTCTCAGATTCAACAATTCTTTTTTTAGATTTCTTAATATTTTTTTTGCCTTTCGGACTTTTGGCATCTTTGGCACGTTGAAGTTCCTTCTTCGCGTGTTTTGAAGGGAACATCTTGTGCAAGAATTTCTTCCATTGAACAGGGTCCATAATGTCCTCGTCTTCACTCTCTGCTTCTTCCAATTCTTCTTCGCTAGAAGAATCAGATTCAACAATGCGCTTCGACTTGGTTTTTTCCTCTTCGCGTGAAGAATTTCCTTTAAGTTGCTTGCCTTTGTTATCGTTAGTTTTCACCATTTTGACTTCTTTTATAATTCAACATTCCGTCTTTAAATATATTTCAATTTTTATATAAATATGGTAAAAATGTACAACCAAAATTTCTCGAGAATAATAAAAATCTAGCGAATATAATATAATGGACAATAATGCGAAACTAAAAATACTTTTGAATTCTTTAAAAAGATTAAAGAAAGAAGCGATTTATTATAATAAAGAACTAATTGATAATGAAAATAAATTAAATAACATGATAAGAGAAAAAAAGGACAAATATGATATAAAAAAGCAGGAAGAAATTCTAGATGAAACAAAACTCATGATACCAAACGCAAAAAAACGTTTACAAAATAAAATAGACGAGTTTGAAAATTTCGTGCAAGATGCCCAATTCGATTTAAATTTAGATGAAGAAACAATGAAAGAAATAAACAATGTGTCCGAAATTTTAAAAGAGGAACATTAATTCAAAATGCGTTTTAATAATTTATTTTTAAAAACTTGATTCCATTTAAAAATAAAATTGAATTAAAACAATCTAAATATTATGTGTAGTATATAAGGAAGATGCCAAAAAATAACAATCTTCGCGCAAACAACAAGCAAACGGCTAAAATCGTGGGCATCCAGTTTAGTATTCTTTCACCAGAAGAAATACGACGTGCCTCGGTTGCCGAAATTACTTCGCGTGATACATATGATAATAACAAACCAAAAATTGGAGGTCTTTTTGACCCTCGCATGGGTGTATTGGAACCAGGACTCATTTGCCCAACAGATGGTCTTGATTATACACAAACCCCTGGTTACTTTGGTCACATTGAACTTGCCAAACCCGTATTTTACATCCAATATCTTAATACTTTAATGAAAATTCTTAGAAGTGTATGTTTTAAATGTAGTAAATTATTAGTTGATAAAGAAAAATATAAGCAAGCACTGAAATTAGAATATGAAGAACGTTGGAATTATGTATTTGCTATTGCAAACAAGGCCAAACGCTGTTGTGGTTGTGAAAATGAACCAGGTTGTGGTTATAAACAACCTATAAAATTTAGAAAAGAAGGACTAGCGAACATCTTCGCTGAATGGGAAACGAACGATAATATGTCACAAGAAGAATTGGAAAATTCTGTTATGCGCATTACTCCTGAAATGGTCGTAAAAATACTGCGGCGTATTAGTGATGAAGACGTTACATTTATGGGTTTTAACCCTCTATGGTCACGTCCAGAATGGATGGTATGTCAAGTGTTAGCCGTTCCTCCTCCTGCTGTACGTCCTTCGGTCAAACACGACGCACAACAGCGTAGCGAAGATGACATCACACATACTATTGTAAATATTATCAAAACAAACAAAATTCTTGAAGAAAAAATGAAACAAAATCCTCCTGCACCCGAGAATGTGATTGACGATTGGGCAACCATGCTTCAATACTATATTGCTACACAAGTAGATAATAAAATTCCTGGTGTAGCAGCAGTTGCTCAGCGTTCTGGTCGTCCATTGAAATCTATCAAGGAACGTTTGAATGGTAAAACAGGACGCGTAAGAGGAAATTTGATGGGAAAGCGTGTTGATTATAGTGCGCGTTCTGTAATTACAGCTGATCCAAATATTTCAATTCGTGAACTAGGTGTTCCATTAAAAATCGCCAAAAATATAACCAAACCTGTTGTAGTAAACGATAAAAATAAATCATTCTTGTTAAAATTAATTCAAAATGGTGCAGATAATTGGCCAGGTGCGAAAATTCTTGAAAAGAAAAATGGCGACAATATTTCACTTCGTTACGCGGATGTAAAAAATGTTACTATTGAAAATGGAGACATTGTTCATCGTCACATGATGAATGGTGATAACATTCTTTTCAATCGTCAACCTACGTTACATAGAATGAGCATGATGAGTCATCGTGTAAAAGTTATGAAACGCGGCGATACATTTCGCATGAACGTCGCTGATACTAAACCATATAATGCTGATTTTGATGGTGATGAAATGAATCTTCATATGCCTCAAGATATGGAATCTGAATCTGAGTTAATGAACATGGCCGCCGTGCATCATCAATTGGTGAGTCCAGCAAACAACGCAACTATTGTTGGTATTTTCCAAGATTCACTACTCGGTTCATTCCGTATTACGCGTGAAAACGTTAATTTTACACCACGTCAAGCAATGAATTTGCTTATGAATTATGATAATGTAAACCCTGAACTTTTGGAGGGAAAAAATAAAATAAAATATAATGAAGTATTGACGCAAATTATGCCACCATTGACACTTATCCATAAAAATAAATTATTCAAAGAAAGTGAAGATTACGAAACTTCCAACAATGTACTTGATATTCGCAATGGTGTGTATAATAAGGGAAAGTTGGAAAAGGGTATGCTTGGTTCAGGAACCAAAGGTATTCTTCATCGTGTAACAAATGATTTCGGAAATGTTCGTGCTGCAAAATTTATCGATGACCTTCAAAATATTGTTACAGATTACATGAATACTAGTGGTTTCAGTGTAGGTATAAGTGATTTGATTTCGAATCAAGAAACAAATCAAAGTATTGTTGATATTATTAGTAAGAAAAAGAGTGAAGTGAAAGATTTGCTTGACACTATTCATTTGGGAGTATTTGAAAACAATACGGGTAAACCCAACATCGAAGAATTTGAAATGCAAGTTAATGCAATTTTGAGTGGTGCTACAAAGGAGGCCGGCAATATTGGTTTGAAGAATTTGGATGAAAATAATCGTTTTGTTCAAATGGTCAATGCCGGTTCAAAAGGTAGCGACTTGAATATTTCGCAGATGATTAGTTGTTTGGGACAGCAAAATGTAAATGGTAAACGTATTCCTTATGGTTTCGATAATCGCACATTACCTCACTTTTCGAAATACGATGATTCAATGGCAGCCCGTGGTTTTGTAGAGAGTTCTTACATTTCTGGTCTTCGTCCGGAGGAATTATTCTTTCATGCAATGGGTGGTCGTGTTGGTTTGATTGATACAGCTGTTAAAACATCGCAAACAGGTTATATTCAACGTCGTCTTATTAAAGGTATGGAAGATTTGAAGGTTGAATATGATATGACCGTTCGCAATAACAAGAACAAAATTGTACAATTTTCATATGGTGATGACAATATGGATACAGTTCGCGTAGAAGGACAACATCTTCCATTAACAACCATGACTATGGAAGATGTATATCAACATTTCCATATTTACGATGAAAGTGATAGCAAAACATTTTCCAAACCCTTTACACCAAAAGTAAATTCACGTATGAAAAAACAAAAAGCAGATGTAATTAAAATTTGCGAAGAACGTGTAAATCGCTTTATTGAACTTCAAGATAAAATTGTGAAAAATATATATAAAAATACAAGTGATAGTCGAGTATATCATTCGGTAGCTTTCCAGCACATTATTCAAAATATACAGCATCAATGCAATTTGAGTGGCAATTCACTTGTTGATATTAGTCCATTGGAATGTTTCCAAAAAATAGAAAGAACAATGGAGATATTAAAAAATATTCATTATGCTCCTCCCAATCAGTTATTTGAAATATTGTTTTACTATTATTTGTCACCAAAACAATTACTATTGGTAAAACGTTTTAATGCATCTTCACTTCAGCTTCTTTTGGATACAATTGTAATGACTTACAAACGCGCAATTGTAGCACCCGGTGAAATGGTCGGTATGATTGCGGCACAATCTATTGGAGAACCAACAACACAGATGACATTGAATACATTTCATTTTGCAGGTGTAGCTTCTAAGTCAAATGTAACTCGTGGTGTTCCACGTATTGAAGAAATTCTTAGTTTGTCTGAAAATCCTAAAAATCCAGCATTGACCATTTCATTGAAAAAGGAAGATGAACAAGAAAGAACCAAAGCACAATCAATTATGTATAACATCGAACATACTAAACTTCAAGATATTGTATCAAGTATTCAAATATGTTTTGACCCCAACGATAGTAACACATTGATTAGTGAAGACGATACACTAATGTCACAATTTATGTATTATGAAAATATGATTGACGAATGTGCTGGAAACGTAAAAGTTGATGAGGCGAATGATAAATCCAAGTGGGTTATTCGCATGCATATGAATAAGGAAGAAATGTTAGAAAAAAATATTACAATGGAAGATGTACATTATGCAATTACTAGTGTACATAAAGATGAAGTGAAATGCGTATTTAATGATTACAATGATGATAACATTGTGTTTCGCATCCGCATGAAAAAACCTAAGAAAAAAGGAGATAATTCATTGGACCAATCTGATGAAATTTATGTATTGAAAAATTTCCAAGACAATCTTTTGAACAATATTGTCCTACGCGGTGTTAAGAATATTAAAAAAGTATTGCTACGTAAAGTACAAGAAGTCAAGAAAAATGAAGGAAGTTATGAAAACATTGAAAAATGGGTTCTAGATACAGTAGGAAATAACCTGTTGGATGCACTTATGCTTGATTATATTGACCCTACACGTACAACAAGCAATAATATTATTGAAACATATAATGTGCTTGGTATTGAAGCAGCACGTCAAACAATTTACGATGAACTGGTAGAAGTCATCGAATTCGACGGCACTTATATTAACGCACACCATTTGAATATATTGTGTGACCGAATGAGTTATAATACTAAAATGACATCTATCTTTAGACATGGTATTAACAATGATAATATTGGTCCTATTGCAAAAGCATCTTTTGAAGAAACACCTGAAATGTTTTTGAAAGCAGCGCGTCATGGTGAATTGGATAACATGCGTGGCGTATCATCGAATGTCATGTGTGGCCAAGAAGGTAACTTTGGTACAAGTGCTTTCCAAGTAGTTTTGGATATTGAACAAATGCAACAACTTGAACCAGTCCAATATGAGAAATTTGATAATTTGATGGATAATATGCCTGAAATGTCTGCCGAAGAACAACAAGAATTTTGCTCAACTGACCAAATACAGATCGCAAATAATATGAAACATTTAAATAAAACCATCCAGGATGATGATGATGATTATATGCCTAACTTTTAAAGCAATTACAAATATAGTATCTAGATAAAATATTTTATTATATTAGTATTTTTTATACAATTACATAAAAAAAATAAGTTTAAAGTTAATTTGTTATAGCTCAATAACAAATGAACGAGCAATTTGCAATTAATTTCGGTTTTAAAAAAGAACCAATACATAGTATTAACTTCATAAAAAATAAGATATGCGAACAAGAAAATATAGTACATTTGGATAAACCAAATATTGAAAATCGTGATTTATTTGATTTGGGAGATGGTCATCGCGTAACTAACTCATTTAGTCGTTTAAGCGTATATAGTTTTTTTTATTCTCCGTTTAATAAAAAATGCACTATTCAATCATTATCCGATTTATTAGATAATAGTTTTTACAACGACGAATCTAAAATTCATATTATTCGTATTTATACTAAAATCAAAAAATGCTATAACATATTTTCAAGATTGGCGAGAAATTTTAAATGGAATAAAATGAAAATATACGATAATAGTTATGACTTATGTATGAATAATCTAAGCGATTATAAAAAAACGACTTTAATAGAAATTGCAGAGGATAATGTTAGATATGTTTTTAGAATTAGTGATATGATTAAAATATTTAATAATGCATTAACTAGTAATTATGAAATGTTTGCAGAACCTCAAGAAATAAAAAATCCATATACGAATAAAGAAATATCACTACATAATTTATATAATATTTATTATACAATTAAATATTCTAATATTAATATGCCTACATTGGTCCATATATATTATTTGTCTAACTTTGATATCGATGAATTATTATTGAATAACGAAGAAAAAATTCGCGATATGTCTATTGCATCATATACTAAAAATTTAAATGGAAAAAAAATAAACAAAATCATTCGTGAAATGTTTGAGCATTATCGTTATAGTTTTCGTTTAAAAGTGCATAATGAATTTCCTATGGAAAAATTAAATGAAATATTTCTACCTTTTGTCAAATTATATATTCAAATTAAATATTCGTTGAGTAGAACAAAAAGGAGTAGATTTGTTTACATATTGAAAAATAAATTAATGTTATTTTGTAAACATGCACCATTATTTGGGCGAAAAATTATAAAAATAAATAATAATAAAAAACAATATTTTTTTAATAGTAATTGTAAAACATTTGATGAACTAAAAATTAATATAATTGAACAACCTGATTTTGGTAATATTGTGTATGAAGACGATTCAGAAACAAGTGATAGTGATTCATCGGAGAATAACGAAGATGACAATAATATTCAAAATAATATTGTAAATGAAACAAATACATTCGCAAGTGTTCATATGATTCAACATCCAAACTGGAATACAGCTAGGCAGTTAATTAATAACGACCCAATTTCATTGTATAGTTATAATAACAATACACCAAATAACACAAGTAATACAAGTAATAATGTGGAAGAAGAGTCAGAAATAGAAGAATCTGACGAAGAAGAAGAAATTCGCCCTTTTCCATATAATTATGACAGCCATTAAACATTGCTAATCATTTATAAAAGTAATAAAATTATAAACGATTTATTTTGGAACACATTTTTGTAATTTTTTGTTCCATTTAGTTCCTTTTGGACATCTTTTAGGTTTTACTTCAAGACGTTCTACTTCATTATTAGAATCACTCATTGCTTCGAATTGCGATTTATTCATTTTTAAAGATGTCTTTTTCAACGGACTTATACGTACAAAATTTTCTATATTATCCATGTGTTCATTAATATCATATAATTCTTTCGAAACAGGTAATACATAATCATGTGCATTTTCTTTATATTCTACATATTTATATAATTCATTATCATTATATATATCTTTGTCACCTAACATTTTTTGAGTTATTAAAATTTCATTCTTTTTACTTCGATGGTTATTCATAAATAAGTATTGGTCATCAATCGAAATATAATGTTGAACGCGATAATTAGTAACTATTTCACTTATTAATTTCATCATTTGATTTTCGTTGTATTTTATGTTTTCATGCTCGTATAGTTTGTCAAATAATTCTTTCAGGCGCACTATTTTCATTTTTTCATCTAATTCGTAATCAACTAGTATAGATTTATATTCATAGCTAATATGTTTATATTTATCCTTGTGTAAAAAACTTCGCAATTCTGTTTTAAACGTTTCATATTTTCTAGAATTCGAATATAAACTTTCTAATTCAGTGGGTAATTCATTTTTAGCGTTTATTTTATCATTCATCATTTCATCGATATGTATCATACTATTTTGATATGACACAAAATAATTATTTTCACCATGTGCGAATTCTTTATTACTAATTTGTTGAGGTAATTTTAATGGAACTAATAAATTATCACTAGTTTTAATACCGAACACTATGTTTTTTTCTACTATTTGCTCCACTGGTTCACAAGGTATTTTATTACGTGTAACATTATATATGTATTTCAAATTATCATATGTTGTATTAAAATCATGAAATTCATAATCTGATATATAAATAGAAGGCAAATAGTTTACAATGTTACTTAATTTACATGGAATGTATGTTTTATGGTATTCATCTTTATATTTATATTTACATACTACACCTGAAATGCGACCATTATAATAAATTACCTGATTCAATATTTCGATTCCATACTTATTCAATGTATTTATAACGTATTCTAATGTATTTTCTTTATAAACATATTTCATTTCATCAAATGACCTAACACCACAATATTTTTTTCTATCGTTTTGTAAAGCTTCAAATTTAATAAAGAGAGTGTGCAAATATTTATTATAAAATTTAAAACTATGTATCATAATGTTTTTGGATGAATTGCTGTAAATTGGTTCATAATAGTTACCATGTTTCATAAACAATATCGTTTGTCGTGATCTTTCAAATGTAGACGATTTATAAAAATTAGTGGGACAAATGAAATTGAAATTATTAGTGACATCCATATTTTCGGCTTCTAAAATAACAATATTAACACCTTCTTTAAATAATTCATTATTTGGCTCACAAATCAAATCATATAAATAAAAATAATCAAGTGAAGGACTTTTTTTAATAAAAGTCTTGAAATTATTATATGCGTCCATCATTAAATTGAATAATGGTTTGTTCAGTCGATTCATATTTTGATAAGTAATCGATTTTTTTATTTTTTCACTTATTTTGTTTTCTTCAGTTGATTTTCCGAATATTTGTATCAAGTTTCCGTTTTGTAGAGATACGAAACGATCTAAATCCAATGCATCTATCAATTTTTCGCGTACCTGTTTCACATCAAATTGTGGTATGTTACCTAATTTTAACTCTTTTTCGTTTTGTTCTATATACAATACTGAACCTAATGCAGATAAAAAGGAATTAGTATCCTTTTTTATTCCAAAACGTAACATACAGAAACTTTCTTCACATTTTATCCCCTCTCCATCCATCATGGCCTGAATATTCAATGGCAAATACCCCCATTTTTGAGGTTCAAGTGGAAATTTATTATGTTGTTGAATATAATTATATTTTTGTTTAATATTTTTTTCGTCCGTTTTTGTTTTCTTTTCTTCACTTTTTTGACTCTCTACTCTTAATGCATCGCTAGATTTTTTGTCTTCACCATTTGCCATACATCTAGTATTTATTACATCTTTTTGCTCCTTTTTAAAACAACAAGGTATACATGATTTTTTACTTACGGAAGGATAAGTATATTCATAATCACCATCTTTATTGCGATGTATTTTAGAATTGTTAAATTCTATAATTTCTGCATAACTATTGTCCATTTTTTTACATTTTTCGCTAGTCAATTTACCATTTTCCATTTTCACATCAGCAGGCTTTAAAGGAATATTTTTTTCTTCACACCAATATCTAGGACATATATAATAATTCATATGTTCTGCATCACTACCATAATGCAATGCTTTTGTAAATGCACTTTTATCTATGCTTTTCATTTCATCTGCTGTTAATGAAACAGGTTGACGTTGTAATGAAGACGGGCAAAAACGACTATATACCAATCCTTCCTTCTTATCATTTTTAAATAAATACGGATCCCGTTCTTCCATACGTTTTTGCAACAAATTTCGCTCCCCACCCAAAAAACTATCCTGGCTATTATCACTATTACTATTTCCAAAAACATCGTCGTCATCTTCGTCATCATTTCCAAATTCAAACCCTTTTTCACTTGTAAAAGAACTAGCACGCGAACGTTGTGATTGTCTATCGAATAAATCTTCCACTTCACTTTTATCGTCTTCAAAAATAAATCCTTCCTCTTCTTCTTCTTCTTCTTCTTTCTCTTCGTCGGCTATTTTTTCAGGTTCTTTTTTTGGTAATTGAATATTTCCTGTTTGTATTTGTTCAATGAATTTATTTGGACTTTCGGCAATTTTAAGAAGAGAAAATAAATAATATTGTAAATAATCTATCATTCCAATACTACTAATATTTTCAACCTTCAAATTGTATAAACGTTTTTTTGCATCTACTAATTCAAAAGTAGCTGTCATTTTCTTGGGATTTTTTAATCGAAACATGGGAATAATATAGAATTTAGTATATTGTTTTGTCTGTTCGATAATTTGAAAATACGAACTTAATGCATTATCTAATTGTATTAAATTTTTCATAACACGTATATCATCATTAATTATTTGACTATGCATTAATCTTACATTATCAACTATTACCGATTGCGAGAAAAAAGTTTGAAATAATGGTAATGTAACTCCACTATGATCAAAATACTGATTAATATATTCAATAATACTATTATATTTATCTTTTAACATACTTTCAAAATCATGTAATTCTATTTTTTTTCCTTTATTGTCAAAACGTTTATCATCAAGCAACTTTTCATTATTTATTGAGATTTGTACATGCCCTGTTTCATAAATTTCAATAATCATTGGGAAAACATGTTTATTTAATTGATGTTCACAATAAATACCAACATAACGCTTCTTAGCACTGGCCATTTCAGTTTGAATTTTTTGCAAATATACACGACGTAAAATAGGTTCCTTATATTGGTTGGTTGCAATTTTAAATAATTTTTCTTCCTTCATACCTGGATTATATTTTGTTAAAAACACATGCTTTTCGTCATTTGTAGGCAATATTTTAAACAATGTTTCCAATGAAATATACATTTTTTTTTCAGGTATTAAAATAACCTTCATATGATCTATTTTTGCCTCCTTTGAGCCATACGAAGAATGAAAATAATAATGTATAATATCTTTTGAACGGAAACTACTTTCCATTTCTTCATTATCTTGCTTTAATTTTTTACGAATACTTGTAAAAGTTTCGGAACTTATATTTTCATCTTTTAACATTGGATAATACAATTCCACGATTTTCTTGGTAGTATTTGTAAAAGATGCATGAAATGGTATACAAAATATATTGGTAGAACTTAATAAGTATTGAAATAATGGTAAATTCGGTGTAAATTCACTTGTATAATTGAAAACATCCTTTTCATATTTATGTGGATTATGAAAATATTGAAACCTGTGTTGCGATTTAAATTGTATTCCAAGAGGTTGTTTTACACTTTTGATATGTTCTAATAATTTCATATCTTTCAAATCAAAATATTCGAACAATGTTTTTTCATTTTCTATTACACTTTCTTCAAAGCTCTTATCTACATTGCAATTTTCTAAAAAATATAATAAACGTTCTTTTGAGATATAACCTTCGTAAGTTAAATAATCAATTACATTATCATAATTAAAATCTACCTTTGTTTCACCATACAAATATAATTCTTGGTATGAATACATATCATTTATTTTTGATATTTTATATGATATTTCTTCCCATGTATTGCTATTATATATGCTTTCATTTATAAATGTTACATTAGTAAAATCCTCCTTCATATATTTGTAATCATTTTCACTAAATATAATATCAATAAACTGACTTTGTCTAGGGTCATTTTTGAAATCACGCTCGATTTTTTGTAATTTACTTAATTCTATATTACCAACAAAAACAAAAATATTATAATTATTCTGTTCTTTATCATAAATGAAAACTTTATATATATTGTCACTCATATATATCAAGTATATAAATTTATACATTAAAAATCATAATATGGATTATCTTTAATAGTCATGCCACAATATTGTTGTGGTTTTTTTTTATAATCTACAGGTTGGTAAATGGAAGCCTCCTTTGCATTTTTAAGTAAAAATTTAAAATTTGCCCAAAATTCTGGTTTATGACCTACAGATTCAGTCATTACATGTGATAACTCATGAAATGCTACAAATGTTAATGTATCTAAATCTATTAATTTATTTCCTTCTTTTGTTGTATTTAAACAAAATGCTATTTTTTCACCTTTATTTTCACTATATGCGGTTAAACTGCTTGTTGGTAATGTTTCCTGAATTGTTTTTGGATTAAAATTTTCTACTAAACGTTTTACGTCAACGTTTGTAGGGTGTTTTTCACCAACATATCTAACTAATTGTTTGCATCTTTCACAAGCTTGAGCTAATAAATCAGCTGCTAATTCTAGTTTATTGCGTTCACGTACACAATATTTATTACCATCAACATCTGATACAATACATTTTAACTGAAACATGTCTGATTCTTTATATATTTTATAACTTAATACCATGACTAAAAATATTAAAATATATGCTAAAAAATTAGTTTCCAACATATATTTTGGTAAGATTTATATTTTTTCATAATTTATAATTGAGAGCTTATTGTTGTAAAGCAGGGGCTGAACCGAGTTCTAAAGGTACGCGCATGGTATCTGCTTCAATTGTTGTGTTGTGCCAAGGACCTACGTTTACTTGAGGTACAGGAGGGTCGGAACGTAATTGTTGGTTAGCATTTCTTAATGATTGACCAACAGTGTTTATTCCAATATGATGACCAGCTTTTAAGAGATTTACGTCAGATAAATCACCTTGTCCTACAGGATTAAGACGTGCCCATTCACTATTAGTGTCTTGGGGTAATAATTCTTTGGGGTCTTGAAGTGAATCTTGAGTATTGCAATTTGCTAGTCCAGGTGTAGAAGTTTTAATATTTTCAACTTGAGCAAAATCTGCATTGGTTCCTAAAGGACCAGCAGGATTAACATTTGCGTTATCCATTACAGGAGCATTTCCTCCTTCACCATTATAAGCACGATTGTTTGTCATGCTATCCATAGTTGCAGATTTTGATCCAGAATAATATCCAATTCCCATGATACCAATTAAAAGAGCAATTAACAATAACATATTGTTCGATACGAATGATGTTACTTTTTTAATGAGTGAAGCCATTATATATAAAAATGCTATAAAAAAAAATTATAAAATTATGTTGAATTATCATGATTGTTTCATAAAAATATTCTTTTATGTTTCTACTAAATTTTCTTCGTTTTCATTGTCATCATCGGAGAAACTTTCTAAACTATCTGCGTTACTTTCTAAATCACTAGTATGAATTGTTGTATTGTCATCTTCATATTCTTCATCGCTTAATTCCATTGTATCTATTAAATATTTATCCTTTATATTTTTAGCTTTCAATAAAGCTTTCAAAGCAGTTATGCGGGCCTTTTTTGCCTTTTCTTTTGCTTCTTTATATTCCTGTAAATACAAATCCTGTTTGTTTTTTAAAGTGATTGTTTCTAAATTATCAACATGTAAATCGATTTCTTGTAGTTCGCTCGGTAGTTCTTGATTTATTTCTAAATGTTCATTAATATCTGCTTCATTTAATGATTCTTCTTTTTCCTCAACAATCTTATTATCGCCTAATGTTATATCTACTTCAGCTAAATTGTTGTCAATATTTAAATCTTCAATATTTTCAATGGAAATTTCCTTAACTTCTGCTTCACCAATTGTTTCATTTTCAATATTAGGAGTATCAATGTTTAATTCTACTTTATTTTCTTCCTCTAAAGGTTCAATCGTTTCTTCTTCTAAAGGTTCGTTTATGTTGACTATTTTATCAGTTTCATTTGTAACATTTTCTCTTTGAATACCAGAACCACTTTGAATTAAACATTTTGAAAAGGTTGAATTATTATTTAACACCATCATTTGTTTCATCTCAACATAAATTTGAAAATTTCTCGAAGAGAATTTAATTCCATGAATATGAAGAATGCTAACAAATTCAGTGTTTTCATCAACAATATTCATTTCTAATGGATTTTCATTTTCATCAAAAATGCTTAGTTTTGAGGTTTGTAACATGCGTGGACTATTTAACATGGTTCTGCATAAGAAGAATTTACCTGATTTGAAACTCCTCAATGATGATGTAAATATATTTTCAATATCATCTGGTTCTACATCTTCATGAAACCAACTTTTTCGCTGTTCGTAAATTAACTTTTGTATTCTTTCTTCTAGATTTTCGAACCATGATAATAATTCTCTATTTTCAGATGAAAACATTAAATCACAATAATATCTTTTGGATGAGTTTACAAAACCTTGTTTACTTGTACATTTAGGCATTTGAATCATTAGTTCGTTGTTATCCGACATAATTTTCGAGAAATAACTTTGCTGTTGCAATATTACTGGATTAGCTAAAGTTATTCGGTTAAAATTAAAAGTATCATTTGGAAGTTCAATATTATTAGACATATTATCATAAAATAAAATATTTAGTCGTTATTCACGCAAATATATATAATTTATTTAATGTAATATGATGAAAAAATCATTTTTTCATGAAATGGTCGCGTATTTAGAAACAGAAGATGTAAAAAAAGAATTACATTTCATGCTGCGTCCTATTATTGATATCATTATTCAGGAAATACAGCCTTATATTTATTTAACCATTATTTTTATTAGCTTGTGTTTTCTCTTAATTTTAGGAATATTTATTCTTTTAATTCACAATAAATATGTTTATCGTCAACACTTATTGTTATAATTTTTTTCGTTTGTTATATTATAATGAGTGGTGTAATGGGAGCTATGGCACAGAATGTAAGAATGCCTAATTTAGGTATTAAAAAAAGATTAACAGGTAGAGTTGGAGGAAAAAAGAGAAGTGCTAAAAAAACAAAAAAAGCCAAAAAAGCACGCAAATCTAGAAAAAACAAAAAAGCCCGCAAATCTAGAAAAGGAGGTTTCCCCGGTGCTATTGAACAAGCTATTGTCCCTTTCGGACTTCTTGCTGCTCAAAAACGTATGCAAAAACGTTCTAGAAAAACTCGCAAAAACTAGATGACGTTAGAATATAAACGTTTATAAAAACATAATAAAATAGTTTCATTATATTATATTATTATGAGTTTCGAAGATTCAATTAAAACATGGGTACAAATAGATAACCAAATGAAATTACTTCAAGAAAAAGTAAAGGAATTACGTGAAAAAAAAAATGATGTGGAGTTCCAAATTTACAATTACGCAGAGGATAATAAATTACAAAATGCGGTCATTGAGATTAGCGACGGAAAATTAAAATTTTCAGAAACAAAATCAACTAGCCCATTAAGTTTGAAATATGTGGAAAAATGTCTCCATGAAATTGTAAGTGATGAAAATGTAGTCAAGCAAATTATGAATTACATTAAGGAACATCGCGAAACAAAGGTAGAAAGCGCGATTAAGCGAAGTTACACTAGTTCTTAATTAAAAGATTATATTAAACCCACTTTAAGAGTATTCTGCCTTATGATTATTATGTCTATTGTAGTAGAACATATTATTATATTTGTAGTTGCTATAACATTTTTTGGGTATTTGGTAGCTAAATTATATTTTGAAGATGATTGAAACGCAATTTAGTTGAATAAATAAGTATTAAATCTAATTAACATATATGTACGAGGAAATAAATGCCAATCAGATACAAACATTTGTAAATGATAAAAAAGAAATAGAAAGTCAAGGGATTGTTCCATTTCAACAGCAAGGGGGTGAAGGAACATTATTATCTTTTGCTGTGCCTGCAGGATTATTTGTTTTAAATCAATTATATCAACCCAATAAAACAGCTGAAAAATGCTTAATAGATAAAAAGGACAAAATAATTGATGATGACAATTTTGAAGTTTTTTTTAAAAATAGTGGGTTTGAAAAAATAGAAAAATCTAGAAAAAAACGTAAGTCAAATGGTAGCAAAGCACGTAAATCACGTAAAATGAGTAAATCTAAAAAATAATAACATAACAATTATAATTATTTTATTATTTATAATTCAACATGATTTTCACCATCATGTATCTGTGAAATAGTTGTATCGCTTTCGTTTTGAATTGTATCCTCATCACATAGACCTATACAACAATCTGTTAAAAAAAAGCCCACGCAAATTGATACAAAAAATATTATGATAAAGACAAATGCTATACTATCAGCCATTAACTTATGTTTTTACTACCTATATCTTTACGTAGTTTGTATAAGACTTTATAATTTTCTATACTCATTCCATGTTGAAGAATTGAATGGTGAAACTAAAATACTATTTAGTCTATCTTTGTAATAATCCGCCCGCTTATCAATCGCCTTATCTTCACGTGTTTCGACGGGTATATCTGCTTCCGATTGTTGTTTCATTAATTCGGCCTCTGTTTCAGTCATTTGTGGTTTTACACCATAACAATTTGCACCAAATCGTACAGCAGGATTATCGATGAAACCACCATTCACACCCGGACGTCCACAATCGTGTTCATGACCTTCTTTTTCTTGTAACGCATTCCATGTACTTTTTTGTGTTGGGAAAAGAGCCATCTGTCCTTCTGACCATCCATAACTACACCATTCGCCACCATCGCGATATGATTTTTCTACTTCATCGTATGTAGCTAAACGCGCACCATGTGCTTTGCATAATGCTTTTGCATCAGGGTATACATAATGATTTCCGGGAATATGGAAAACTTCTTCACGTACGCCTAAATCACCTAGTCCGTCACCTAGTTCTGTAATATTTACATCTATTTTTGGATTATTTGTAAAAAAATCGCTTAATGTAGTTGTAATGTCTACACCGAAGAAATACATTAAACCATTAATTAAAATTAAAAATAAAAAGACACCAAATAAAATTATTTCTAAAATACTTGTACTGGTTGGTGAACCCTCTTCACCAGTTCCCTTTCTTAATGTTAGACTAACTAATACTAAACCTACTAATATAAGAATTAGCGGACTTGTTAAAATATTGGTTATAAAATCGTACAAATCCGATGATAATGTTGCTGATTCTACGGTTACTCCGCTCATATATATAGATTAGATGGTTTTTTTTCTGTAGAAAAGACAATATGCTTTATTTGATATTAAATCTTTTGTATTCGTTTTGCTAATATTTGTATCGTTCATATGATACCAATTATTATTTTTCGTTTTTATCATACATGTGTAATGTCCTCCAGCCATTGAGCCACTATGATTGCATATTGCAAACAAATCATATATATATGATTTTGCATTATAACCTTCTACATATTTTGATAAATCACAATTCTCAATTGGGAAATCGATTAAACTATGGTTTTTTCTTAAGTTTGAACCATGAAAGCGTTGAAAATTGACAATCAATATATTTGGTAAACTCCAAAAAATCGTGCGCCGTTCGTGAGTTTCATCACCTGATTTGGATTCGTCTAAATATGTTTGAAAACATTCATAAATATTTGTTTCCATTTTTCCCGAAGGGATAGGTATATTCAATACAAAAAATGGTTCTGGTAAATATTCAATGCTATTATCCTCTTTTTTCTTTTTTTCATCACAGATAAAACCATAAAATAAATCTAACATTTCGCTAAATTCTTTTTCGTAAAATTGTTTCTTTGATTCAAAACATTTTTTAGCCATAATATCCTTTTTATTTTTTGGAGTTCCTTCTATTTTCATATTTACCTCACGATGTAATGACTCGTGAAAACAATTTATTAAGAAAAATAAACATTCGCCTACATCATTTTGGTCGAATCCTGTAAACTCCATTATTTTTTTCTGTTTAGCTGTTTGATGCAATGCTAACAAAAAACGTCCTGGTTTAATAATACAATTTTTTGACCATAATAACTTTTGTAATTCACCATACTCATGCAATAACTGGCTTTCAATATTTTTTTTCATATATTTTTTCGTATTTTCTTTATGTATTATTTCATTTAATTCATGACAATGACTTAAAGCTTGAATACAGCTATTTAAATAGCACGTATTACCTAAATTAACTAATCCAGATAAACCATCTCCTGATGACATTTACTTATTAAGATAAAATTATTATATTTAAACAATTTATAAATATAATATTATATTAGTATAACATGTACAATCGAAGAAGCAATTTAAATACGGATAATAATAGAATAGCTATTGTAAATGCATATATTGAAAATGCTAATAGTAATCGTTCTATTATACAGCAAATGACAGAATTAATGACGAATCAAGAATCGATGTTAAGAGACTTAGTTCAAAATGGAATTATGTTAAATGGAAATAATAATGCCTTTGACTCATATTCTACTAGAACCACAGCTAGAACAGATAATAGAAATTACACCCCTCCATTATCTCGCAGAAGAGCGAATAGTGAAACAAATAATATTAATGTTCCGCAAATGCAACGTCCTAATTCACAAAGAACATCAAGAAGTTTCAATACCCCTGCAAGACAACCTGAAGAAAGATTGGCAAACATGTTAGTATCCATGATGATGATGCCTTCACTTACAGGTGAAACAAATGAATTAACAGATGACTTTTTAACACCTATTATTGTAAGACCTACGCAACAACAAATAGAACGTGCAACTGAAGTAATTCGCTATGGTGATATAACAAATCCACCAAATTCTACATGCCCTATAACATTAAATCATTTCCAAGATAATGTAAATGTTACACGTATTATGTATTGTGGTCACATATTTAGTGAAAATAGTTTAGATAATTGGTTTCGCGAAAATGTTCGATGTCCTATGTGTCGATATGATATACGTAATTATACTGGGAGTAATATTGGTGGAAATGGTAGACGCGATATAAACGCATCAAATATAAATACTGAAAATCAAGAAATAAATGATGATAATAACATGACAAGTTTGCTCGATGATATAGAAGTGAGCAATGAACCAGAAAATAGTGAAAATATAGTTCAGGAAGAAACAATAGAAAATAATAATATTGATGGTGATACAAATGTCAGACAATCACCAATAAATACTCCTTTCCCTAGAAATGCATTTGCTGGTTTGTTTACGAGTAGTATAGATAGTGGCAATGATGTTTCTAATATTCTAAATACATTCATGTCTGATTTACAGAATGACTCATTATTCACTAATTTCTCCGACCAAACGCGGAACGGACGTTTTGATGCTTCAGGCAATTACATTTTTGAAACATATATACCTATTAATTTCAATGGACATTTGAGTAACAATACAAATAATAACAATTAACTACTTTCTGTATCGGCCATTTTTACACGAACGCTTCGAATACGTTTAAAACAACATAAATAATATTCGATTTTTGTTTGTCTTTCGGCTACTTCGATGATCGAAAGTATGCGCTGTTCACTTTCAGACCAATTCTCCATAATAAATACTACTATAATAATATTAATAATATTTATTATCAATTTATATAGCTATTACACTCTTGAAGATTTAAAAATGTCCATTAATAATATAATAGTATCATGAAAGATAATCGTTGTGATATACACAAAGAAAAGTATAAAGATAATTATATACTATCGCCATGTAGAGCTATATGTAAAATATGCAAAAATAAAAAGGTACATGGATATAGTAATCCCGACCATATATCCAATCCATTTGGATATTTATATTTATTTCCCGAATTATGTGATAATTGTTCAGAAGAAAAAAACAAATGTAAATGGTGTTACCCGATAACGTATTAAAATACAAATTGAAATAACTTAAACCTACTACTAGATGTAGTATTATAATATGTCTACAATCAAAAATTACAAGGAGCAATATGCATTCGCAAAAAAAGCAGCTATCAAAGCAATCAATTCAGGGCAAAATGTAGTTCTATGGGGGTCAGGTGCTAATGGTAAAACGCATCTCATGAATGAGCTGAATGATTTTATTGAATGTAATGATTATGCAATGCTTGGAGAACCTTCCAAAGGCGACACTAATTATATTAGTGAAACAATGGATTACCTTGATAAGGAAAATTGGATTCTGGCAATGAATAATCTCGAACATTTGCAATGTTCACTTAAAAATAGTGCATTCGTACTAATTAACATGAGTCAATTTAAGTATCCAAAGTACGCTAAACTTCGTTCTGGGCGTGCATAATTATCTGTTAATTCTATAATTATTATAAATTGTAAAATATGCAAAAATATTTTACAATTTTTTTATCTTTTGCCTTTTCTTGTTTTCTTGCCCTTTCTTGTTTTTCTACTTTTTCTTGTTTTTCTACTTTTTCTTCTTCTTCCACCTTTCATGGTTGGTTTATCTTTTGGAACGGATGGTAAATTGTATAATGATACTTGCCTCTTTCTCTCTTCTACATCTTTCATTTGTATTAATTCAAATGTACGTTTTGAAATTTTTTTATCAAACGCCAAAAGGTCATTAAATAGTATTACAGAAAATTTATGGAGAGATATGATTTCATTCGATAAACTAACTGAATGTATAGTTGATTTCTTTGCACTTGTAAGTATTCGATTGTATTTTTTTATTATATCGTTATATAATTCCCGATACCCAATTGCTTTTTCGCTTAAATCAAGACAGCAATTGTATTTATTCACAAGTGATTCTAAACTCCTATTGATAATATTTAATACAGAAATTGACCCTTTCAGTTTTTCCTGCGTTTGATTGAATATTTCTATTGTTTTTTTATTCATCGTTAATATATTGATAGATTAAAATAAAAAATATGTAAAATATTATTTACTTATTCAAATAATTATCTAGGTTGAAAGAAATTAGTTATTGTATTATTTTTTTGACGCAGTAATTTCTGCAAGAATGGATCGAACAACACTTTTTTTACTTCACTCGACCGATACGATTCCCTTTTCTTCATCAAAGCTTCACCACTATATTCTTTATCATAATTCACCATGACCTCTTTCATTTTTTTCATAGTTAATGGTTTACGTTTGTAATCAGGTATTTGTTCTAAAATAAGTGCAAATAATTGCTGGATAGGTTTCATGATTTGATTTGTTATGTAAAATTCATAATCAAGTGGAACTTTATTGGAAGTAATATAATCCGGATGCTCTATTTTTTCACCTTGTAATGCTCTTTTATCATTATGAACAATATAAGCAAAAGGTATTCTATCACCCGCACTTGGCTTATTACCTGGGTCACGCGCACCAATTCTATCAGCCAATACTTTATGAGCAATCTGCTTTGGATTCTTGTAATGCGAACGCAATGACTTACTGATTAACAATTTATCCAACGCCACTTTTCCATCCACTAAATCTTGCAACATTTTCTTTAAAAACTCAACCGATTGTACTACGTTTTGTTCTTTCATCAAAATGTCGATTATACCACCATAGACGTCTTTAACAATAGGGGCATTATCACGGCGTTTCAAAACAATACCCATACTTTTCTGGCTACACTTATTTACATCTGTTTCATATAACATCCCAACATAACGCTTCTTGGAAAGCAAGCAAAACGGCATAAATGTTTTTTCATATTCCAAATCATGTGGCTTTTTCAAAAATTTTGTAGATAATTCTCCCGCTGCAATAGCCAATTCTATTGTTGCTGTTAAAGCATCCTTACCACGTATTTTTTCGCCATCTAATGTTTCCAAATTAAATGTAAAGAATACTGAATCCGTATCACCATATATATATTCAGCAAATGTTTTTACCTTTCCAATCTTGGTATCACATATTCGCCCACCACCATATGCTTTTTCAATAACTGCTTTTGCATAAGTAAGAAGCAAACGACCAGTCGCTGTAGTGGAAGCAGCCACATCTTTTTCAAAGAATGTACTTGTTTTTGCACCACATTGACCATACAATGAATTTGCTGTAATCTTATAACTCAATTGACGCTTATCAAGAACATTTTTCATAAAATCATCACTTTGCTGGGGTATAAGTTTACGGGTTGATTTTCTTGCAGCCAACAACTCTTCCAAAATAGATGGCATAATAGCTTTTCCATTATTGGGAAATTGTGCCCATCGACACACACGATATCCCGAAACAATTTTTTCTAACTTTCCGCGTTCATTTTTTTTCCACGAATAAGTATCGTATTTGATATCCACATATTTATATCCGGGCATGCTATCATATACGTAATTTCCACTAGCATCACGAACTCCTTCTTGTTTTATCAGGCGGTCGTTCAAATTGTATTCTTTCACCCAGACTTTGCTATCATGAGACAAATTTTCACTAATCATGGAAGACGGATATAGCGAAGCATAATCTACACAAGCAACTGGATTATCCAAATATAAATCGCATTTAGGGTCCAAAACAATCGCACCATCATAACCATTCCATTGTTCATTTTCAACAGGATCGCCATAATCAGGTTTTTCTAGTACAGGCATTAATGTTTCCTTTTCACGACATTTTTTTGCAATAAAACTGGTCAATTTAATACCTTGACCACGCATAACCAAGAAGTCAATAGGAACACTACAAATCTTTGCCATCTCAATAAAACCGGTTACTACATCAATTTTATTCATCAAATGATGAACAAGGTTACAATCCTGAATACAATATTTTGCAACCAATGCACGCTCATCTGGACCCTGATTTGCAAGACGGAAAATATCTTGTGGTGTCACATCGTCTTTTGCAAGTCCCCAACGAACTTTTTTCTCCATATTCAAATATTCGTGGTTGTCTATAACAAAAGATTTTGTTTCTTTATTCATACTTTTAATAATAAACTTGGCACCTTGCTTGTAATAATCGCTACTATGACCAATCTCCTCGAAATGAATGTATGTTCCTTCATGAACACCCATCATATTTTTTGTGAAAATAGTAGTTATCGGGTCATTATCATCATTTTCACCATGTTCTATTTTAAGTACATTATCGCCAATAAATTGTCCGGCAACATAATCTAATTTATACGAAGGCAAATTATAATCACGTCGCAAATAATTATACAAATCTACTTGAATACGCCCAGGCATTTTAATAAAACACAAATCATGTTCACCACTTGCAATGACAATCTTTGCCTCCTCAATCTTATAACTTCCATCTTCTTCCATTTCACCACAAACTTCATCCTCATTGCGCGATAATTCAAGAAATTGTTCGACACAATTATTTTCTTGTGCACGTTTAAACATAAAACTATAATCAAAACCAAATATATTATATCCAGTAATAATATCAGGATTTTCACGTTGGATTAGCTTTTGCCACGCCAACAATACATCCTTTTCTGTTTCGTATGTTTCTATTTCAGCATTCTCAACATTATCCATTTTACTACAACTATCCAAAACAATAATATTATTCTTATATGTTTCTTTTTGTCCATAATTCATAAAGGTAGAACCAATAAATGTAACCTTATCACCTTCCAAATCGGGAAGGACTGACAAATACATAGTGAGAAATACTACCTGTTCATCGTGAGTAGGGTTATTTTCCAACATTTCAAGTACATTTAAGTTAAAGAACGATTCCAAATTCAAGCGCTTCGCCTTTTCATCTTCGTCTTCATCCTCCTCCTCATGACGTTTTGAAAACCTATCTTTTTTCTCTTCTTTTACATATACTTCCTCGAGTTTCGTCGTGAAAAATGTAGGAAGGATTTTTGCAATTTTTTCTTTCGTAACTTTTTTCTTAGGATATACAATATCTACGTGTTTTTTCGGTTTTAGTTCAAATGCTTCATAAATCATATCACTTAGCAATTGTTTTTTTGTATTATCACCATATTGTTTCCATGCACTAGTAATGGTATCAATGTAGGCAATCATGTCCACTGCTAGTTTTTTATAGTCTTTAATTGGTACTGGGAAATCACCATGACTTGAACTCGCCTCTATATCAAAACTACATATTTTGTAAGGCACTGGTGTTTCTTTTTCATTCAACGGCAGAATTTTATCAAAACCCAACACAAATTCATAATCACATGTAGTAGTTTTTTCTATACTTTCAAAACTTTTCACTTGAACCCAACCGGACGGACTAATATTCTGAATATGAAAATACCGCAACAATGGTGGAATATTTGCTTCGTACAATTCTGTATCGTATTTCAAAAATTCCAACGTTTTCCTGTCATAATATCTATTTTTCTTGAACAAGTACTTTACGCGGTTATATGCCATCGTGTTTTGAAATTTAATTTCCAAAAACTTGTGTTTTTTTCCTCCATCAAAACCATATAATTGTTTGCGAAATACAAGTTGTATATCTTCTATTTGTTGTGCGTAAAATTTACCTACCTTATTTTTTATAAAATTTTTGTATGCATTTATATTCTGTGGTGTCCAATGATTTCCTATTTTTATGTAAAAGAATGGTGTATACTCTTCCACAAAAATGCAACACGACTTACCTTGTTCATTTATACCGAACATTTGTATTTCAAAAATCGTTTCTTTATCTTCATCGTCTCCAATAGATTTATTGAACACTTGAAAATCGAACAAACGAAATTCGTGATTAGGTATTTCCTTTTTTCCCATAATGAGTTAATTGATTTATATTTAACTAATTATGATATAATTATTTCAATTTTTACTTTTTTTTTAGATTGCACTACATATAGCAGGTATTGTTTTATTAGAAATGTATGCAATTGAATGCACAAATGCAACTACCAACATTCTAAAGTACCAAGGATGAATCGGGTCTAGAATAGAATAAACACAATCATTTGTCAAGTAAACCCATGGCACATAAATACCTAGCAACCAAGTATAAACCCACATTAAGGTATAATATAATGTTGAATCATCAAAAATACTACATACCATTCCAGAATTTGAATATAAATAATAACACATTATACCATAATGTGCCGTATGATTTAATATTGTATAAAATTTATCGAACCATTGTATTTTATATTCTTCACCATAATTATTATGCTCTTCTTCTAAATTAAATAAAAATTTGCACCCCCAATACGAAAAGGTAATTATAAAATGTACATTATATGCGATTGGTGCATAATATTCGGGGTCGTAATAAAATAACATGTTTACAATATCTCCACTATCTGTTAAACGAACCATATGTTTCAAATAAAAATAATCGTTATCTTCTACAAAATGATGAAAACAATTGTAATAATTGTAAGGTACCAATTTCATAAAAAGAAAAAAAATAAACAATGGGTCAGCACCCAAATGAATCGCAAATAAAGCTAAAAACGGCAAATGTAACCCATTCATTACAAACGTTACATTTCTTTCGCTATATATATATTTATCTAGAAACGTCTCCATATATTTTTATTAGACATACACGTTTAAGTATATTGCATAAGTATTTTGCATTTATTTAATTACGTTTTCTTCTTACTTTTCTAGTTTTTTTACTTTTTTTTTGCTTACGACTAGTTCTTTTTACTTTGCGTGATTTTCGCGATTTGCGATGAGGACGACGTTTTTTTCCACCATTTTGTTTTGGTTTCAAATTAGAACCTCCATTCTGTATCATGAATTTAATCAAATCTTCTTCACTTCTATCTCCATTGTATTCGTTTTCGCGATTGTTAACGTAACTCATAATATGAGGATAACCCATTATATGTTCGTTAGGCATTTTCAAATCAGACATACTATCTTTATGAACTAGTGCAATAATCACATCACCATTGTATTTAGATGCTATATTTGTAGATGCTTTATTCCATTTAGGAATCATTGAGTCACAATGTCCGCATCCAGGCATATATACCGCATTAATTACTGGTTTTTTTTGCTGAATAAAACTATTGATTTCATTTAACTTATTTGTTTCTGTTGGTAGAACACGATAAACTTTAACCATTATATATATATTTTTATATTTTAATTATATATGATGATAGAAAATAACGGCATTTTATTTTTAGTAATACTAATTTTTTTAATGGGTCTTTATTTTGTAACTGCATACGACAAAAATAATTTAAACGAAGGGTTTGAAAATTCGCCTAGATGTCCCGATATGTTAATACAAAAAGGTGCTAAATTTTTTCTTTATAATTCGAAACTAGCTAAAGTTCCTGGTGTGAACCCAATCGAATTTAGCAGTTTAGAAGAATACGTCGAATTCACTGAATGGCAACGCGGTCAAGATATTCGGTGTCCCATTTTATATGCACAAAGCACATTCGATACACAAGGAAAAGAAGTGTTTAAAATTCGTCCCGACCCTTTAGAACCTGAAGGTGGATTACCTTCTACAATACCTTATATCCCTTCCGCGGATGATGCTACACGTCAGCAAATGTTAGTAGACGCTAGCCGCGATGACGAACCTTATAATAGTGGTTCGTTCCCAGGTTTTGACCCGGATAATCAATATATTGGTGAAAACACTCCTTTAGACAAATTGTATTACGCAAACGACCAGGTTGTTTTTAAAAGCATTAGTGCAATGAGTACCGACTGGAATGGTGTTGAATATAGTCGCGAAATGATTGATAAAATCAAACCACAAGATGACAAATCAAAAGGTTTTGACCCACACTATATTTATGAAGAAAATGAAATCAAACCAATGAAAGAATAATTTTTCATATGAAAATAAAAATTGTTATTCATATGAAAATAAAATTACTATTTATTCCATTACATAAGTGTAAGTACCATACATATCAATATTGTTTACCCCTTTATTCTTGTTTTCTTTATCTTGTTTCGCTCGTGAGGTTTCATCAAGTTCTTCATTTGTAAACATTTGTGTGTAATTAATAAGATTCAGCATTATTGTTACTATTATTGTTATAAAAATGGCATACAAGAAATGTCTGTTTTTTAAAAAAGTAATGCTATCAAACATGTGTTTAAAAGCTTCATTCCAAGAAAATGCTGTCACTAATATTAAGGCAATGGATATGTGATGATAAAATTCGTCTAAATCGATTAAAGCCATATATAATTTATATATATTAAATTATTTGAGACATATTGATGCTACATTCTATTTCTTGATGACATAAATACTTACGAACATTTTCAATGACACGTGACGTCAACTTCCGCGTTTTATCCGTTTTCGTTTGATAACTAATTTCTTTTAAACAATTCGGATTTTCATTTAATGATTTTGTCAATTCATATATAGTTTTGTATTTGTCTAGTATGGCATTAGCACTCGTTATACTAATATCAGGTATTTGACTTAACATAATTGCATCAATATTTTCGGGAGTAATATTTGCTTTTTTCTCTTTTTGAATCGTTTTGCTATATTCGGTGCTATTTATTTGATTGTTCTGTAAATCACTAAATGAATATAATGGTTTGTCTTTCTCTTTTTCCAATTTTTTCGCAAAATCTATTAACATTTCACTAGTATGTTTTAACGATTTTGTTTGCAACACTGAAAACCCTTTGTACATTAATAAAGAGAAAATACAACTATGAAGCAAATTTGATGTCATTGTACGAGCCTTGCTGTATTGTTTAAATGTTGAACTTTCCTCCAATAAATAGATAATATTGTGATTGCATAATTCGTGTGAATTTAGGCGTAACGATTGTTCATTATAACGTCCGTCTTTCAAACTAGAATTTAGGTCATTGTGTGATTTCCGTTCAAAAAGTACTATTTCTTTATCATTATCATCTCTGAATATAATATCTCCAAGCAAAAGTTGCTCTTGAACACATGTTATGGACGATGCGTTATTTTCCAATCCTTCTTTCAATAATTTTATAAGAGATTCTTCACGACAATCTACAACAATTTTCATACTATTTCTCTTTTTATCTGTTTATATTCTAGTTATGAATAATATTTTTTGGTAAATTTTTTATAAATATATATAGTATAATGTTTAAAGTTAATCCTCAGGTTAAGCGAAAACAAAACTTTAACAAAACAACTAATGTTTTAACTTCTAATATGGTGACTAATCAAAGTAAACCATATCAACAACTAAAAGATGATATCGAGGATATTCAAAAAAATATATCTTCATTAGAAAAAGTAAATGCTAATATTGCAGAAAATTTGGGTTCTATATCTGAACAAGTAACAAATTTAGATTTTTCTATTGATAAAATATTCACAGGTAACCTTGATGTTGTTTTTTTAATGCCTGAAGTAGAATTAAATTCGATTTTCCCTGTAGTTAATAATGCTATCAAGTATGGTACTAGTTATAATGTAAATTTAGTAAACGGAAATGATAATGGTATGACTAAGGAAAATATTGTCGAAAAATTTATTAATTATTATAACAAAGGTTATCGTTATTTTTTAACATGGAGTTATTCAAGTATATTAGGTGAATTAAATGAATTTTTTAATAATATTTCACAAACTAACCCTGATATTAATTTAGATGAAATTGTCTTACTAGATACATATAGTACTGCTATTAATTTATTAAAATCGAATGGTGAAGTTACAAAACGTAATAAATATTGCAAACGTATGTTAACCAATGATTCTTTAACTTTAGAAATCCTAGGTAAACGTTTAACTCAAAATATCGATGATTATGATGAATGTGTTATGTTATATGTTAATGATACATATGGTGCTCCATATAATGTAGAATTTGAAAAAATTTGTAATGAAAATAATTTTAAATATACTTCATTCCCTCACACTGAACTGGTAAATGGTCTAAAATATATTAACGATACAAATAAAAAGTTATATGTAGTACCTGTTTTGTTTTCAGACGATCTAGTCTATCTATTTAAAAATCTTCCTGAACCTAATCTACGAAATGAAAATAATAAAATAAAATTATCGTTCAGCGAAACATTAAATTTCTTACCTGAAGTAATTAACAATCCTGTTTTTTTAAGTAAATATAGAAAATACAATGCTACTTTTAGTCAATATGTAGGGTCATCACCATCAGTTCCATTTTTAAAAGCTAACTTATCTAGTAATGTAAAAGGTTCAAGTATTGCTTATTTAATTATTGATAGTTTAAATATTATGAAACAAATAGATTACTTTAAATCAACTTCATCGTTAAAAGTTTCTGAAGTATATAACAATATTGCTGTTAATTATTATGGTTTAAGTGGTTTATGTAAAGTTGATGAAACAAATTTCGATAGAGATACCGAAATGTATTTGATTGCAATGTTATCTATTAATACTCAATTAGATGATAGTGGAAAAAATGATCCATTCCCTTTTATAGTGAGTGAAAGTTATACAGAATATAATGGTTATATTACTATTAATAATAATTCAAACGAAAAAGAAGATATAAAGAGTTTAGATGATAAAAATTATTATTTTACTAATTGGTTTAATAATGATATTAAAATGGAAACAAAATATATTGATGAAGGTGAAACAATTACATCTACATATGGTATTGGTGTAATCACATTTGAAGAAAAAGAAGAAAATCAAGATAAAGTTAATTTAATGGTTACTGCTAATATCATCGGTGGAGGTATCGGTGGAGACATTGGTGGAGGTATCGGTGGAGACATTGGTGGAGGTATCGGTGGAGACATTGGTGGAGGTATCGGTGGAGGCATTGGTGGAGGTATCGGTGGAGGCATTGGTGGAGGCATCGGTGGAATACCAAATCCAACTAATACTTTAAAACCTATTAGTATCACATTTATGAAATCATTATTGCCTTATTCTAAATCAAAATCAAAATCAAAATCAAAATAATGGTTTTGGCAGAAATTACATGTATTCACAAATATTAAATAATATATTATGTTATTTTTATTATATTATTATATATTATAATGTTTAGACTTAAACCACAGGGTAAAAGAAAACAAACCTTTAACAAAACAACAAATGTTTTGACTTCTAATATGGTGACTAATAAAAGTAAACCATATCAACAACTAAAAGATGACATTGAAGAACTTCAAAAAAATATATCTTCATTAGAAAAAGTAAATTCTAATATTGCAGAAAATTTGGGTTCTATCTCTGATAAAGTAACAAATTTAGATTATTCTATTGATAAAATATTCACAGGTAATATTGATGTTGTTTTTTTTATGCCTGAAGGTGAAATAAGTTCAATGTATGAAATTCTTTATAGTGCTTTAAATTATGGTACTAACTATAACGTAAACATAGTAAATGATAATGATATCGGTGTAACTAGTGATAATATTGTTGAAAAATTTATTAATTATTACACTAAAGGATATCGCTATTTTATATCATGGAATTATTCTAGCATAATTAGCGTAATAAATAATTTTTTTAATAATATTTCAACAACACATCCAAATATTAATTTGGATGAAATACTCTTTTTAGAAACAGCCAGTACCGCAGTCAATCTACTTGGTAATAATGGTGAAATATTAGAACGCAACAAACATTGTAAACGTATGATTGCAAATGATAGTTTAAATATATCTATTTTAGAGCAACGATTTCTAAATAATTTTAATGATTTTGATGAATGTGTTATGATTTATGCAAATAATACTTATGGAATTCCATATAATCTAGCGTTTGAAAAATTATGCAATGATAATAATTTCAAATATACTACATTTTCAAGTGATGAATTAATAAAAGCAACAGAATATATTAACAATACACAAAAAAAACTTTTTGTTGTAGCAATTACACTTTCAAGTGACACGAACGTATTTTTTCAAAAAATTCCTCAACCCGAGACACGAAATGAAAATACTACTATTAAGATTTCTTTTTCTGATAATTTAAATTTCTTACCAGATGTCATAAACAACCCAGATTTTTTAAATAAATATAAAAAATATACAGGTTCATTTAGTCAATATGTTGGTAGTTCACCATCATTGCCATATTTAAAAGAAAATTTAGATCCTAATGTAAAAGGTTCTACCTCTGCATATTTAATTATTGATTGTTTAAATATTATAAAAAAAGTAAACTATTTTAGCGATATTACTATTTTACCATCTGAAGATTTATATCAAAATATTGCACCAAGTTACTATGGTGTAAGTGGATTGTGTAAAATAAATAATATTAACTATGATAGAGACACATCTATATATTTAGTTGCTTTATTGTCTATAAATACAACTTTAGACGATACTAGCGAAAATGACCCATTTCCTTTTATTGTAAGTGAAAGTTATACAGAATACAATGGACACATTACTATTTTGGACGCAGAAAATGAAAGACAACAAAGTTTTGCTAATGATGTAAATTCTTCAGACAAAGATGGTTCTTATGCAACTGAAATTATAAAAAATCTAAATTCAAGTGATTATTACTTTAGCAATTGGTTTGTTAATAATATTAAAATGAAAGCCAAACATATTGATATAAATGAAACTGTTACATCTACGTATGGTATTGGTGTAATTACATTTGAAGAAAGAGAAGAAAATTCTGATAAAGTTAATTTAATGGATAGTGCTAATATCATTGGTAGAATCGGTGAAATTGGTGGAATCGGTGAAATTGGTAGAATCGGTGAAGGCATCGGTGGAATCGGTGAAGGCATCGGTGGAATCGGTGGAATCGGTGAAGGCATCGGTGGAATCGGTGGAGGAATCGGTGGAGGAATCGGTGGAGGTAGAAACACCCTTCAACCTATTAAGATTTCCTTTATGAAATCATTATTGCCTTATTCTAAATCAAAATCAAAATCAAAATCAAAATAATGGTTTTGACAGAAATTACATGTATTCACAAATGTTAAATAATATTTTTCTTTTTTTATTATAAGATAAAATGTATAATAAAAAAACACGTAATCAAAAAAAAAAGCGTAACCAAAAAAAAACTCGCAAACAAAAAAAAACACGTAAAAACGCTTTTAAAGGTGGTTCTGCTGATACTGAAAATTGCATAAATGAAGATGACCCGATTACTTTAGAACCATTAACATCAAGTGATATTGTTATTAAATTCCAACCTAATCCAAATCAAAACAAATTTAATTGTTATGATAGAGATGCATTGAAAACACATATTTTACATCAATTAAATGTAGAAACCGAAGATGATAATAGTGACCCAGTTAATAATGTTAAAGACCCTTCTACAAATATTCAACTTGGACGCCAATTTATTGAAACCAATTATCCTGAAATAAATTTGCCCGAATTGGATGGTGATAGTATTTCTGATGCCACGTCTCCAGAGGAATATTTACTCGATTTTACTCCCATTTTAAATGAAATCGAAAATGAAGAAGAATATGGTGAACGTTTGGATAATTTCTATATTCTTTTTGAGGAACAATTGAATAATGTCGGTAGAAATATAGACGACCATATTTTATTTGAATTCACCGAACTATTAGGAGACTATGTAACTAGTCAAGTGAATGATGATAATAAAACATATGAATTGCAAAAGTTAATCGACACCTACGTAAGTGATAACGACGAACGAGTTTATTCTGGTGGAAAAAAGAAAAAACAATTTCTATATAATCCAAATAACCCTAAAAAAAGTTTTGATGTCTACATTGACAAAAATCCCAGTGATACTATACATATTAAATACACTACTATGGAAGATATAAAAAAAACAATACGTAAATTAGAACGTTTGTACAAGCAACATAAATATACACACCAGCGCATATGGCAAGTAGGTATGATTATGAAAGTACGCCTTGAAGCATTAAAAAAACATCATAAAACACTTTATCCCAAAGCAAAAAATGTATCCAAAAGATACAATTTAGCAAATAAATATTTTCATTTTTTAAGTAGTCGAACAAAATTGCCCGAAAATAAACGTCGGAGTTCTACCTTTCATTTTACCTAAATTTCTTGTTGTAACGCATCCTTCATTTCTTCACCAGAATAATCTGCACCAAACATAATATCGTCAGACAATGCATTGCTTTCTTCGTATTCATAATCTTCGTATACATCTTCTTCGTCATCCATTATTTCAAATGCTTCCTTATGCCATTCTTGCAATTTTTGCACTTGTTCATCAAAATTTGCACATTGGGTTTGCAATATTGAACCCAGCACAATAGGAACAATCGTATCCATTTCACAACAATTACAAATAAGTGTATTATTTGTAATTGTTCTCAGTTGGTCATTAGCCATAATAGGATATATTTCCACACAATATACACACGCCAAATCTACAATTCCCCTTTCCTGCAATTGCTTTACCGCAATCGCATAATTGTTCGTTGCTTCTTTCATATACTCCATGATAGTAAGTTTTGTTATACATAACCCCTATTTCTCCCATTAATTTTCAATTTTTAATTGCACGATAACTTCGTAATGTTTTCTTACGTAATGACGAATTTAGAATAAATTTATTCAGACCATCTATTTCACTTGTTAAAACATGTTTACGATATGCAATTTTTTCATCGTCGCTATATATTTTTGTAATATCGATTGGATACGTTTTCATTAAAAAACTCGCTTCATTTATACATTTTTTGAATACGTCATTATATGTATTATCATATTCATATATGATACGTATTAGCTCTGTGGGCAAAGAATACACCAGATTTGTTCCCATTAATATTCGAAATGTTATATTTTTACCAAAAAAAATAATTCAATAAAAAATGCTTTATAACTTACAACTTAACTTACAAGTAGCTTAAAATTTTACTTGCAACATGCGATGTATTGTTTTGTTCTTGTAATTGATGAACGCAATTCATTATGTTATAGTCAATATCTTCCACGTATCGTTTGACTTCACTAATATTATCTCTCAACAAAAGTAAACTAACTCTATATTCGTTTGTTATTTCTTTTCCCAGTCTATCTTTTATATCAAGCAATAATCTATTCACATTACCCAGAATAGCATTATGTGCGCGACGTTTTTTATAGGTATACCCTATTATTGAAGCATAATTATTACGCAATATAGTATAAATTTCATTTATTCCATTGACTCGAAATCTTTCCAAAAATTGGTTGAAATCATGACGTTTTTTATTGTTTTCTTGCTCTATTGTTTCATAATAATCAAAATGTTCATAAACAAACGCCTTAAAGCTTTCAATATGAATCGTAGAATCATTATCTGTAACCAATTTATACACAATATCGTCATCGTTATCATTTTCCGGATGTCCCCCATTTACAATTAAATCTCCGTGATTTGGACCACCAATAATTAAATCATACTGATATAACTCAATACCATAATAGTAATCTAAATCTGATGCGAAGTATATTTGTCCGTTATGACATGTATGACAACAAGGACGACTGGTTTCGTTACATTTGCACACATGCGTTTTTGACCAGTAATAAACCCGAATTCGTATGTCCTCAAAATTTTTATTTTTTAATTCTGGATGATTCTCTACCAATTCATTAAATTCTTCTTCACCATTTTCCCACCAATCATTTAGTGCTTCCTCGAATTTCCATTCAAATTCTTCACTCGAGTTATGAGACGGCATTGTTGACACAAATCGATTTTTCAATCTTTGGGTTTCCCTATTTAAATCGTTCAAACTACGTACTATATCCGTCGTCATATTTTACCTATTTTCTGTTGTTTCCTTTAGTTCAAATAAAGTTTGCAAGTTTATTTCAATTTTTTTTACACGTTCACTTTTTGAAACGAACTTAAAAACAACACTCTTGTATCCTTATATGATATTCATTTTTTTATATTTTGCCGCCTTTATTTTTAGCTCTTGTTATGCCAACACATTTACTTATGAAGAAATTGCAAATGTATCTGTGAATATTGCACAAGCTTCTTATTGCGTAAATAAAAATTTGATTTGGGATTGCCCTACATGCTATTCAAACAATATTTTGACACATGTTATTGAAAAAGATAGCGAACAAGTTATTTTTGGTTACAATCAAGATTATAATGCCATTTTTATTTCATTTCGTGGGTCTTCCAATATTGAAAATTGGTTGGCAAATATTCAGTTTCATCAAATTCAGCCTTACGACGATGAAAATATATCTGTTGAAAAAGGGTTTTACAATCTTTACGCTGACCTGAAACCAATTATTTATGACACATTACAAGAATTAGCTAGCAAATATTCTACTCACAATGTGCTTTCCACTGGTCATTCACTTGGTGGTGCATTGGCGACACTATTTGCTTTCGACAACTATTATTATAACGAAGAATATAATGTTATTGCATTGATGACATTTGGTTCACCGCGAATTGGTAATCACAATTTTGTCACTAAATTTGCAAACTACAATATGTATTCCAAACGCATTACACATTATTATGATATGGTTCCGCATGTTCCACAAAACTTATTGCATTATTATCATATTCCTAACGAAGTATGGTATAACGAAAACAACGATGAATATAAAATTTGTCTCGATACCAATTCTCCATATACCGAAGATTCAAAATGCTCTGATTCATGTTCACCCACGCATTGTACGTCTACAAGTGACCATTTGTATTATTTAAATGTTACCATGGGTTCAGGTGGGTGTTAATATTGGGGTTATCAAATAATAAATATCAACTACCAAATATATTTATTATTTCATCTGCAACGAGTATCACTATGACTTTCACGATTTCAATGTTACCCTCGTCTTTTTATTGTTTTTCTTCTTTTTTGTTTTTTGTTTTTTTTTAGTGTTTTGCTCTTTTTTTTTAGTGTTTTGCTCTTTTTTTTTAGTGTTTTGCTCTTTTTTTTACGTTTACTTGATTTGGTACTGCCACCTTTGAAGGTAGATTTATATTCTATATATTTATATTTATTGATAATAGGATCTATTATCGTTTTAACAGGGCGTAATAGAAACCAATAACTCGTCATTATTCCAAATTTTTCAAACGCACGTATTATTTTTGTTGCAGGTATAGCTATATTGCGCTTTAGTGTTCGACCAATTCCTTCTCCAAATTCAGGTTTCCAAGTTCCTATTTTTGTAATATCGGCAGAATACGTATTACCAGAGCTATTATCTGGTTTGGTTGTTGATTTTATAATTCCTTGCTTAATATGTAATTTACGTATTCTATGCATTTCAGATAACCAAAAAGTATCATTTTTCAATAAGTTAGTATACTTATTTATGTCACCGGGCAGGACGTAGTGTTCATTTGAAATTTCGCTTTTTTCTATTTTTTCTGTTTTTTTTGATTCTTCACAGAAATATTTTTCCATTTTTTTCAGTAACTTATCTAATTGTTGTAGATATGAATAAATATCTTGTTCCTTTTTATAAATAATTGGTATATTTTTATCATCGTTTCCAATAATTGGTTCAAGAATATATATATTAGGACTATTATGACTATTAGGACTATTAGGACTAGGATTAAAAATTTCCTGAATGTGTTCTAAAATTGTTTTTTTGTCGATTGTTTTTTTGTCGATTGTTTTTTTGTCGATTGTTTTTTTGTCGATTGTTTCTTTGTCGAATGCTGACTTAAAATTTGAGTTAAATGGTGGGTCATTTTGCATAGAACGTATTTTATCGATATAATTATTTTCATTGATAACTTGTAACCATGTAACAAATTTTTTCATATCAATTTCTGGTTCATTTTTGCCTTGTTTTGTTTGTCCGTTTTCGTCATAATATCCAGAAATATATAGATTGAAAAAAAACTTAATTATTTTCTTCATAGTTAAATCATCTATTTTCTTTAAAGCTATGTCATTTATAGCTTCACTCTTTATATATTTCGCTACAGGAGTTGGAGTAATTACATTTATAAATTTTTTGCATACATCAGGAGAAGGCTTAGAGGTAAACGTAAAAGAAGTCGGACACTTAAAATCCTTTCGTATTCCTCCTCCATTCTTTTTTGTTCCTATATCGTTTTCGAATGGATAAATCTTACAGATGAAATCGAAAGTCTCATACATATCATCTTCTTTATATAAAAAGTCTATTAATATGGATTTTATGGTTTTGACATTGATTTTGACACCTTGTATTTTATTGGTTTTGACATCTTGTATGTTATTGGTTTCGACACCCGGCACGCCACCGGTTCCGACACCCGGCACGTCATCGGTTTCGACACCCGGCACGTCATCGGTTCCGACACTCGGCACGTCATCGGTATCGCACGTTTTGTACTCTTTTATAAATTTTACGATATTAAATATTACTTTACTATTTTTGGCAATTTCCAAATCGGTTTCTTCCTTTTTCTTTGCATTATCATTTACATTATCATTTACAAATTTTTCAACATTTTCAACATTTTCAACATTTTTTTCTTTTAGAATTTCGGTAAAAAAACCAATAATTTTATCTGCGTATTTTTCCTTATTGACTTCTGTGAAATATTTTTGGTTTATCCACATTTTCTTATCATCCAATTGATTTTTATACATAAAACTGGCAGTTTCTAGATCTTTTAAACATGCAATAACTGATATGTTGAGTTTATGTATGTTTTGTGCGTGTCTGTAATATCGTTCATATTCTAAATATATTTGTTCGGGTGTCGGATTGCAACCAATCCATAATGAATCATTTTTAAATATTTCTTCATTTGAAGTTAATTTGTAACCATAAACATTTAAATCATTATCACTACGAATTCGTTTGATTGTATCTACATTAACATTATTTAGATTATTCTTCGGTGCAGATATAAAATGTTCATAATTATTATTAAATAGCGTATTACTATTTCGAGCCATTCTACTTACAGACTGATTCATCTTTCCAATACTATGAAATAATGTTACATCATAATCTAGATGATACGTGGTTACTAGATAGAAGTATCGTCTCATCATATATTCTTGCATATTGCGATATTTATTAATCAAATCATTCATTTTTTTACTATTTTCATCATCGACACCATCTACATTTTCACTAATTGCCTTGCCAAAAATGTTCGTTTTTGTTTCGTGAATATTATACAACGATTTTTGTATTTCCTTCAATTTGTTTAAGGAATGAGCGTTGATTTTTCCGTTTATTGAATGCTTGAGAATATACGACGTTAATTGCATTTGAAAATAGGTAAACATTGTTGACGATAAATTTGCCAAATGACCATTTAATATACTAAGTGACGACATACTTTCTTTACTCCCAAAATTATCACGTTTTGTGGTTAGAATATTCGTTTCTATATTGCCTTCACCCAGTTCATGTAATCGTTTTGTAGCAATAGCTAATAAATCCACGCGGTGTTCGGTTAACGTAATATGAATTCTTCTAGATAATGCCATTCTTATAGCGTTCACATAATTCTTATGATATTCTTTATTAGTTTCATTATCAAGTTTAATTAATAGGTCAAAATTTTCATTTATAGAATTAATAACATTTTCCTTTTCAATGGGAAATAAGTTATGTACTCTACCAAATACAACTTCTTTATATTTATTATCTTTAAAACATCTCTTTGTATCTTCGTTATATATGGAATCGATTCGTTCATGAAAATCTGCTATATTTTTTTTTAAATTAACATTATTAAATAATGGTTCAATAATGCTCCATTTACACAACATATCACCTGTATCAAAATCGTATAGTTCAGTTGGTTGTGGTTTAGCTAACTCTCCGCATAGTTTATTTAAAGAAGTGATAATAATTGGTTGAACAAACAAGAATTTCGAAATAAATGTTATTCCATTTAATACATCATTTGCAATACCTGTATCCTTCTTCTCAACACCACCACTTTTCAACATGTCATATACTTTATCTTCCAGTTTTTTTTGTTTTATATGACACATTTCCTTGTCATTATTTATACCACAATCACTCGATGTTATTTTAACATTAAATATATTGGCGATATTATCTTGAAATAATTTTAGTTCCAGGTCTGTATTATTTTTATTTGGCGTGTACTCAAACAATATGGATATGTCAATATATTCTTTAAATGTATCTTTTATTAATGAAACAATAAAATTATTTTTTTCTTCAAAATCTTCATCTCTAATGTTCATCACATTATTTTGCGCCTTCAAAAGCAAAGATATAATAAATAACCCTTCTGTAAATGAAACTATCTCTGGTTTTATTGGGTCTGAAACAACATTATCAACATTATATTTGATATTTAAGTTTGTTAGGATTTCATTTTGAGCTTTTTTTAAAATTTCAACATTGACTCCAACTTTCTTATTAAACATGGTGACATCAGTTATATTTATACCTTTTTTTGTTGTTTGGGATCTCGTTGTATACTGGTTATTGGTATTGGTATCATCACTCGTTGTATGCTGGTTATTGGTATTGGTATCATCTATCGTTATATTAATATTCGTGAATTGTTGCGTAAAACGACACCAATTTAAAAGTAATTGTTCAATATCTTTCGCATTCACGCCTATTTTTTCATTAGTATCTTTTTTAATGTATTTATCAATAATATTCGTATAATCATTCATTTCGTCTTTGGTTTTAAAAATATTTTCGATAAATTCAGTCGTTAAATTTTTAAATATTTCTAATTCTGCTCCTGTATCCGAAGTAATAAAGTTGTTATATTGTGCTTTTGTAGCATCAATAATAACTTTCTTATATTTTTCTTTATCAAAATCGTCACTATTAATTCTAGTTATCAAATATTTTATTAAAACATCATTCTCATATTTATCAGGAGTGGGCTTAACAGCAGCAGCAGCAGCAACAGCTTCTATAGCTTCACCAAATGTTTCATTAATAAAATCACTACTATCAACAGAAGTGGGAGTAGCAGGAGTATCAGGAGCAGCAGGAGGAGTACCACTAGTATCAGGAGTATCAGGAGCAGGAGCAGTAGCAGGAGCAGGAGGAGTATCAGAAGCAGGAGTACCATCACCATCACTATCACTACCACCAGTAGTAGGATCAGAAGCAGCATTAGTAGGATCAGGAGCAGCAGGAGCAGGACTAGCAGCAAGAGTACTATCACTACCACTAGTATCAGGAGGAGTACCACCAGGAGCAGCAGTAGTAGCAGCAGTAGCAGCAGTATCAGGCAAATTTGAACAAAAATCTTTATAATCGAAACCTTGTACACTGATAATATTGTTATTAATATCTTGAATAACACTAAAGAAATTCTCCTGTGGCATATATTTGAAAAAATATGCAAAACAATCATCCAATAAAACTTTATACTCCTCGGTAAATTTTAGCGGAATACCTGTTTTAGCATGCAATTCTAACAATTGTGTATATAAATCCAAATTACGCAACAACGTATTTCCGAATTGAGTTAAATTTTTTCTATAATTTTCTTTATGAAATGCTAATGCCTGAAGTGTTGCAACTAAACCGAATATGGCAAATGTTAGAGCAGGTAATCCTAAACTAGTGCTAACTATTCCAAGTGCCCCAAATATATCTGTGCGCCATGTTTGTATTGAAGTATCATTGGAAGATAAAAACAAACTTACACTACCATCTGCATTAGATAGTGTATTCATGATTGTTATCATAGGTATAAATACAGAATGAAATCCTGCTTCCCATCCATTTATTATATCCATGCTAAGTTCTTGCTTTGTTATGCTAATCTTTTTGGGAGATGCTGAATCAAAAGAGTTAGGTGATGTAAATTTATTGATATATGTAACGATTGGTAATTGATTTGTTGTCATAATGTATGTATATATATATATATATTTGCCTATAAAAAATAGAGGGTTGAATCCTAAATAATGTATTTTTCACTTTTTTCACCTTTTTCACCTTTTTCACCTTTTTCACTTTTTTGAAACTTTTTCTATATATAGAATTTCCCCAAAAAAAGCATGTCCAAAATCGAAAACGAAAAAAAACTTTCAACCCCCAAAAACGTGATTTTTTGAAAATGCTAGATATATCGTCTAAATACAGAAAAAATCATTCAACTGCTCTTATCATAACTTTTTCAAAATTATATGTTTTTTGAAAAATTTGATTTAGGCGTTTTTTTATGTAAGTATATAATACTTACACAATGACTTACAAAAAAACGCCAAAAAACGCCGAAAAATTTATTTGTGAAGATTGTAACTTTGTTTCTAGTAAAAAAAGTGATTATGGACGCCATTTATTGACACGCAAACATAAAATACTTACAAATACTTACAAAAAAACAGCAGAAAACGCCGAATATATTTGCGTTTGTGGAAAGCAGTACAAACATCGTCAGAGTTTAAATAACCATAGAAATCGATGTAATTTCGAAAAAAATATTGAAAAAGATGAAAAAGATGAAAAAGATGAAAAAGATGAAAAAGATGAAAAAGATGAAAAAGAATCGGAAATGGGAATAATGGAAAAAATAAAGAATGTTGAAAATGAGGTGCAAAGTTCGAATGATTACAAAGAAATGTTTATGGAAATGATGAAACAGAACCATAAATTGCAACAACAAATGATAGAATTAATACCTCAAGTAAAAGGAAATACAACCAACAACACAATGAATAATTTCAATATAAATTTATTTCTGAATGAGCAATGCAAAGACGCGTTAAATATTATGGATTTTGTAAATTCGTTAACAATTGAATTAGCAGATTTGGAACGTACAGGTACACATGGATTTGCAGATGGTATTTCAAATATATTTGTGAAAGCCATACAGAATTTGGATATAACCAAACGTCCAATCCATTGCACAGATTTGAAACGCGAAGTTCTTTATGTCAAAGATAACGAAACTTGGGATAAAGATAGTGAAGATAAACAAAAAATAAAAGGGGCGATACATACGTTAAAACAAAATAATATACGCAAAATAGGTGAATGGGTTCAAGAAAATCCCGAAAGTCAAGAAATGAATAATCCAAAAAATGATATGTATATGAATATGTTACATGAAAATACGGGAAATCAAGATAAAAGTATACCGAAAATCATAAAAAATGTCGCCAAAAATGTGGTATTACCAAAAGATGATAACAAATAATGAAATAGCAACTATATATATATATATATATGGTGAAAATAGACATTGGTAAACTCAAAGGGTTAGATGTCTCAAAAGCACGCCCAAAACTAACTGCAAGTGATGGAGATGTAGATGATTATTTCGGTACTTCAGTAGCATTTAGTAATAATAGTCTTTTAGCCATTGGGGCGTATAACGATGATGTTACTGGCAATGATAATAAAGGAAGTGTCTATTTATTTAGCGGTTCCGGAACAAACTGGACAGAAATAAAAAAAATAACTGCAAGTGATGCAGCTTCCGATGATAAATTCGGTAGTTCAGTAGCATTTAGCAAAGATGGAAGTGTTTTAGCCATTGGGGCGCGTGGAGATGAAAATAAAAAAGGGATTGTCTATTTATTTAGCGGTTCCAGAACAAAATGGACAGAAATAAAAAAACTAACTGCAAGTGATGCAGCTTCCGATGATAAATTCGGTAATTCAGTAGCATTTAGTAATAATGGTCTTTTAGCCATTGGAGCGTTTGGTGATGATGATAATGGACTACCTGCTTCGGGAAGTGTCTATTTATTTAGCGGTTCCGGAACAAACTGGACAGAAATAAAAAAAATAACCGCAAGTGATGCAGCTGGAGGTGATTGGTTCGGTTATTCACTAGCATTTAGCAACAATGGTCTTTTAGCCATTGGAGCGTTGTTAGGTGATGTTACTGGTAATGATAATAAAGGAAGTGTCTATTTATTTAGCGGTTCCGGAACAAACTGGACCCAACAAACAAAACTAACTGCGAGTGATGCAGCTAATGATGATTTTTTCGGTATTTCAGTAGCATTTAGTAATAATGGTCTTTTAGCTGTTGGAACGTTTTATGATGATGTTACTGGCGATGATAATAAAGGAAGTGTCTATTTATTTAGCGGTTCCGGAAAAAACTGGACAGAAATAAAAAAACTAACTGCAAGTGATGCAGCTACAAATGATGGGTTCGGTAGATCGGTAGCATTTAATAAGAATGGTCTTTTAGCCATTGGGGCGAACGGAGATGATGGTAATGGACTATCTGCTTCGGGAAGTGTTTATTTATATGATTTACCATTAAAAAAGAAAACAAAGAAAAAATTCCTTATTCAGTTGAGTGATAGTGAAGTGAAAAATTATGTTGAAGGAGATGAATACAATGGAATAACTATTTTGGGAATAGTAAAAACAGAAAATACAAACGGAGATAAAATAAACTATTTAGTATTGGATAACGACCCAAATAACGTATATGGTCAACTTCTAAAAATAAAAAATGACAATACAATTTCAAGAACAGAAAAAATAGCAGAATATGAGGATTATCAAGATACATATAAAGATTCAGCTGAAATATACAATTATATTGAAAGTTTATTGAAGAACTAAACTTTACTTTCAAACTCATAATCATCACTTTTTTCATTATTTTCGCTCAAGAGAAATATAAATTTCAAAATAGTTCGTTCGCCTTTTTCTAACGGACTCACACGATGATAAATGCTGGAAGGTTTCACCAGTACTAAAGAATTCGGTTTTGGTTCAACACTATGAATGGTGTCATCCACATTAAATTCAAATATTGAATCACTATTGTTTTCCAAGGTTAAAACACATTCATAATAAGGTTGATTGTATAAAGGTTTGTCTTGATGCCACGGCATTCCCTCTGAACCCGTTTCATATTTTCTATATTCAATAGGAAATTCACTGACAAAAATCGTATCTTTTTTCAGTATTTTTCTCATTTGTTGAAACAAATGCGAAGAATAAATCATATAATAAAGAGAAGCATCTGTTTTTGCATCGCACATATAGGTTTTGCGTGATTTCACACGACTATCATCTTCCAATTTAGAATCGAGTGTTTTGCAATATTTGGCAATATCTGAAAATTGTTTTTTCGGAAAAAAAGGATGAACTAATACTAAATCATCATTTTGGTAACTTAATAACGTCTTTTTAAAATAAATATATAAAACAGAAAATATTAAAATCATTATTAGTCCAGTTATTTTTATCCATGTGTCCATACTAATTAGAATAGCAACATATTATTAATATGAAAATTGAAAGTATTTAAACTTATTGATAGCCTAACATATAAGGATGGTAAATCTAAAGAACGACGATATTTTTAAGTGTGATGACAAGCTCATTTTCAACCCGTATAATCCATTAAATAAAGAGATTACATTGAATGACGTTCAATGCATTCTAAAAAAATATGGAATACCTTTTCCAGTACATAATTTGGAATTGTATAAACGTGCTTTTGTACATCGCTCTTACACAAAACGTCCTCAATTGGAAAACGAGAAACAAAATATTTGCATTGTTGAAAAGCCACATGACTGCATTCCTTTGAAAACAAAGTGCAATGAACGTTTGGAATTTCTAGGGGATGGAGTATTGGAATTGGTGACGAAATATGCTCTTTATCGTCGTTTTCCAAAAGAAAATGAAGGATTTATGACGGAAAAGAAAATTGCACTAGTAAAAAATGAAGCCATTGGTAAATTGGCATATGATATGGGAATTCATAAACATTATATCATTTCAAAACATGCTGAAGAAAAAAATACACGTACAAATTTAAAGAAACTAGGATGTTTGTTTGAAGCATTTATTGGAGCATTGTTTTTAGATTATAATAAAATAGAGGTGATGGACGACGATGCATGGTTTCAAAATGTCTTTGTAACCGGACCAGGTTTCCAAATGGCACAAAAATTCATTGAAAATATATTTGAAGAGCATGTGGATTGGGAAGAGCTTATTGATAATGATGATAATTATAAAAATATTTTGCAAGTAAAAATTCAAAAGGAATTCAAAGTAACACCCCATTATTTAGAACTACCATTAAGCGAACAAGAAGAGGGATATCGCATGGGTGTATATATTTGTTTAGGGCAACCCATTTTCCAAGTAGATACAAACGATGCAATCTCAATGAGTACGCTGGGAACATTTCAAGCAATTCATGATTATGTAGAAAAAAATGAAAAGATATTGGTTTTTATGGGGGAAGGTTTGCACAAAATTAAACGCAAGGCAGAACAAATGGCATGTAAACGTTCGATTGAATATTTGGAGTAATTAGGATTAACGTAATAAATAATAATCATTTTCTATTATATGGAGCAAGTGTTGCAAAATTTAAGAAAAAAGCCTAGACCACAGAAATTAGAAGCACAAGAAGTGAAAATGAAAAAAACGGAAGCACCTAAAAGCGAAATACAAGAAATAGACGATGAAATGTTGCATCAAATGTTAGAAGGAAAAAATAAAGAAGAACCTACTGAACCAATCGGGAAAAAGAGTGAAAAAGACGAAAAAGAGGAAACAATTTACGAAGATGTTCGCGAAGAACATGCTGAAGATGATTTTTCTGATTTTTTAGCAACTTTACCAAAAAAGGTAACCAATATCAGAGGCGATACTATTAAAAAGAAAGCAAGTGAAAAACCGAAAGTACAAATACAAGAACCAACTCCAAAAGAAACAATACAATCAAAAAAGGAAAAACCCAAAACAATGACTATTAAACGTGAAAAACGTCAACGTATAACCGAAAGAAAAGATGTAACAAAACCTGCCAAACACGAAGTATTTAGTGTTTCATTGGACGAAGAAATTATTGAAAAGATGCCGAAAAAAGAAAATTTAGTGGTATTAAAGAAACCATCTTACTATTTAAACAATCGCGAAGTGTTTGTCAACTTCGTAAATCAAATGTTTAAAGATTATCGCAAGGAAGTATTGGATGATAAATCGCAATTGAGTTGTGATACAAGTGAACAATCCGAAGAATTTAAACTACTTACACATCAAAAAATAGTGCGCGAGTACATTAATTTATATTCACCATATCGTGGTTTATTAATATATCATGGTTTAGGTTCGGGTAAAACATGTAGTTCCATTGCCATTGCAGAAACGTTTCAACAATTGCATTCGGTGGCTTTGGCGGAAGGAACAACAAATGTACGAAAAGTAGTGGTAATGACACCTGCTTCATTGCGAACTAATTTTTTCGAAGAATTAAAGAAATGTGGTAATCCAATGTATCGCAAGAATCAATTTTGGGAATTTGTAGAAACGCGTGGTGATAGTTCAACTGAAAAGAAAATGTCTAGTGCATTAAGTTTACCAATATCTTTTATTCAAAAAAAACGTGGAGCATGGTTTGTGAATGTAAATAAACCATCTAATTTCGAAACATTGTCTAGTGATGAAAAGGTAACATTAGATGAGCAGCTGGATAATATGATACATCAGAAATACACTTTTATTAATTACAATGGTCTACGTAAAACACGTTTGAATGAATATACGCAAAATAATACAATTAACCCATTTGATAATAAGGTAATTATTATTGACGAAGCTCATAACTTTGTAAGTCGTATAGTGAATAAAATAGGCCGTGATAAAATGGAAGACCCGACATTTATGTCGATAATTTTATATAAATTATTGCTAACTGCAGAAAATGCACGTGTTATTTTATTGACTGGTACACCTATGATTAATTATCCAAACGAAATAGGAATTTTATTCAATATATTGCGTGGTTACATTAAAAGTTGGTCAATACCTTTGGTGCAAGACCAAGGAAATGTTCGTACTTATGAACAAAAATTAAAATCGATGTTTAAAAAGCACCAAATATTGGATACTATTGAAATAATAAACAATCAAATTGTTTATACGCGAAATCCGTTCCATTATACAAATAAATATTATGGCGAAAACTACAAGGGTGTGAAAAAACAAGAAAGTGGTCATATTATGACAGATGCTGAATTGAGTGAACAAGTATTAAAAATGCTGCATGATGAAGGAATACATGTAGATGCTAAAAAAATTCGCGTTCAATATACAAAGGCCTTACCAGATGATTTGGAAAATTTCCAAAAAATGTTTTTGGAAGAAAGTTCGGGTCAAGTCAAAAATACAGATATATTAAAACGTCGCATATTAGGATTAACATCATATTTCAGAAGTGCGCAAGAAGGGTTAATGCCTGATTTCGATGAACAAAAAGACACTCATATAGAACATATAGAAATGAGTAATTATCAGTTTGAAAAATATGAAGAAGCGCGTTTACAAGAACGTAAAGTGGAAAAGAAAAAACGTGGTCCAAAGAAAAAGGATGATTTATATCAGGATTCTACGTCGACATATCGTATTTTTTCACGTGCTTTCTGTAATTTTGTGTTTCCAAATCCTCCTGGTCGTCCAATGCCAAAAGAAGACGATACATTGCAAAGTGCAATAGAAAATATGGATGATGAAGATATGTTAGATGCTTCACGAGTAGACGAAAACATAGATGGACGTTTATTGGAAGATGAAATAGAAGAACGTCAGTCAATCGCACGTGCAAGTAGTTATGACGAACGTATAAAAGATGCATTGCAATTTTTGAAAATGAACGAAGAAAATGTATTATCGCCAACAGGATTACAAACATATAGTCCAAAAATGTTGAAAATATTCGAAAATATAGACGATGATAGTTTTGTAGGAAGTCATTTAATATATAGTCAGTTTCGTACATTGGAAGGTATAGGTATTTTTAAATTAGTATTGGAAGCAAATGGTTTTCATGAATTGCGGGTTCGTAAAAATGCTTCACAAGAATACGAACTGGATATTCCAACTGATAAATTAGTAAAAGGAAAGATGTTTTCTCTTTACACAGGTACAGAAAGTCGTGAAGAAAAAGAGGTAATACGTAATATTTTTAATGGTAATATGAAAGCATTATCAACGACACTGCAAAATCAATTAAGAGAAGTACACGAAGATAACTTACGTGGGGAGTTGGTAAAAATATTTATGATTACAGCGTCAGGAGCAGAAGGTATTTCATTGAAGAATGTACGTTATGTTCACATTATGGAACCCTACTGGCATCCGGTCCGTGCCAATCAAGTAATTGGACGCGCTCGTCGTATTTGTAGTCATTCAGAATTACCAAAAGAAGAGCAAAACATTAAAGTATTTATGTATTTAATGAAATTTTCCAAAGACCAAATAGACAATTTAATGTCGGTAGAATTAAAAACAAATGATACTAGTCGTTACGATACTAAGAATAAAGACCCAATTAGTAGTGATGAATCATTGTATGAAATTATGAATGTAAAAGATGGAATTTCCAAACAATTATTAAAATCAATCAAAGAAGCTGCTATGGATTGTGCGATTCATAGTAAATCAAAATCGGGAGAAGTATTAGAATGTTATTCTTTTGGAAACGAAACAGATCCCAAATTTTATTCTTATCGTCCAAATATTGAAAATGAAGATCGCGACGCTAATTTGAAAGCATTGAACAAGAAAAAAGAAGTATTTAAAGCCAAACGTAAACGCGTAAATGGTATAGATTATGCATTACGTTATGATAACGGAAAGGCAACAAATAAATTATATGATTTGGATAGTTTCATGCAAGCAAAAACCAACCCAAATATAACAGCATTATTGGTTGGATTATTAGTAGAGGAAGACGGACGTGAATATGTAGATTACAATGTTTAAATGAAAAAAAATAAAAAATGTAAAAATTGATATTAAATTGCAAAAGTAAATTAATATTAATCAAAATGGTAAAACTCGATATTGTAGATACTGGAAATATTGTAGGGAAAAGTGTGAAAAAACAAAATAGTAGGAAAGTAATACCTGATGAAACATTTGCAATTGATGTTGAAGAAAACACGATAAATTGTGGCGATGATGATTGTCTGTTGCGTTATTTCGTAATATCCGGTGTTATTATGTTTATCGGTGTGGTAACATTATTAGTAATGTTTGTTTAGAACAATAAAATTAAACTAAAAAGATAATAAAGTAAAAAACATAATTAATCTAGCCAATGCAAGACATAAGTCAAATGATGGATTTTTTTAAATTTCAGTTTATCACATCATCCATGAAAGACATGAATAATGAAACAACCATTTTATTAGTATTGTTATATGGATTTTATTATTGTTATACAAATATTTCAAAATCTATCTTTGATACAATGTTGTTTCGTTTAAAACATATGCAATTTAATAGAAAATATTCAATAGTATTTAGTGGACAGAAAATCACAAAACATGGAATGTGGTCTTCTAGAACAGAAACATTATTTTCCGACAATTTTCGCGCATTATGGAATTATATTAATCAAAAAAATATAAATATATACGAAAATCGCGAATGCCATAGTAGGCAAGTTAACTATGATAATGAAATTGTGAATGAAAGCAATACATATATTGTATATCAAACTGAACCATTTGAAATAACAAATTTTATTTATGGTAGAGTAGAATATAACGTAATAGAAAATGATAATCAAAAACAAGAATCATCAGCTGTGAATGAAATCGAAAAAATAGAATTAACAATATTTTCTTATACAAAAAATGTATATGAAATACAAGATTTTGTAAAAAACGTGCGTATAGATTACAACCATGAAATAGAAAACAGCCGTATAAACAAGCGATTTATTTACAGCTTAAAAAACATAGATAGTAAAGAAGAAGAAATTAAATGGTTGGAAAAAGAAATAACAACAACACGAAATTTCGAGAACATGTTTTTTCCAAATAGGAAAGAAATCATGGAAAAAATAGATTTTTTTCTTAAAAATAAAGAATGGTATACTCATGAAGGACATCCATATTCATTGGGTATAGGGTTACATGGTGTACCAGGTACAGGAAAAACATCGTTTATTAAGGCATTGGCAAAGTATACAAATCGACATTTGATTGTAATACCTTTAAATAAAATTAAAACAGAAAACGATTTTTATGATGCCTATTTCGAAGAACAATATTCGACAAATAATGTAAAAAATATAGAATTCAAAGATAAGATTATTGTTTTCGAAGATATCGATTGCATGTCAGATATTGTCAAAAAACGCAATGTATATGAAAATGATGAAGCAAAAGAAGTACATACAACATATGAAAATAGTGAAACAAGTGATATAGATGACAATAATAGTACGAATAATGAATCAAAAAATGACAAAAATATCAGTGAAATATTAATTAATGCAGCATGTAGTATGAATAACAATGCAAATACAAATAGATTTAAGAAAAAAACCGAAGAATTCACATTATCTTTTTTATTGAATACATTAGATGGTTTACTGGAAACGGATGGTCGAATACTGATAATTACAAGTAATCATTATCGTAAATTAGATCCGGCTTTAACTAGACCAGGTAGAATAGATATAGAAATAGAAATGAAACCCATAGGATTTGATACCATTAACGAGCTGTATTATCATTATTACAATGAAAATATTCCAAGAAAATATCAGCAGAAAATGAGGACAATTACAATAGCTCCATGTGATTTAATTAATATTCAAAAAACATCGAATATGACAAAAACAAAATTTATAAATAGCATATTGCAAATGAGGCAATAAGTTAATTGTATTTTTCTGGATTTGTTTATTGAGAGTATTATTCTTCATTGTTATTGTGAATATTTTCAATGGTATTTTCAATATTTTTTTCAACAACTTGGATTTTTTGTTCCTGAATAGCATCTATGTTTTCAAGCATTTTTTCTTGAATTTCGTTCATATGTGCTTTCATTTCTTGTTGTGTTTCTTCTAGCACTTCAATACGTTTAATTAAATTTTGAATAATTATATTTTCTTCTTTTTGAATATTATTATTATTATTATTATTATTATCATCTGAGTTTGATTTTACGTCAATTAGTATTTCTTCTTTCTTAAAAATATCTATATCTTTAGATACATCATTTACCAATTGTTCACTATCTATATTTTTTATTTCTTTTTTACTAGTATTTGTGGTGCCATTTTCATTAAGTGTTTTCTCTTCTTGTTTATCAAAAATGTCATAAGAACGTTCTTTCATTTTTTCGTGAATAAGTGAATCTACATTAGAAATAGGTTCTTCTTTAATATTGTCCCCAAAATCGATTGCATCTGGAACATGAATTTTCATATATTTAGTAAATTCGCCTTGTCGTTTTTCCAGATTGTTTTCAAATTCACTGCGTTTCTGTTTCTGTATTTCTTGATGCGTCAATACTTTAGGGTCAACTATATTATTCTTCACATTATCTTGTAAAGTGTTTGATTTAATAGAATTTAATTGTTGTAACATGGATGAAATAAATTCTTTATTTAGTTCCATCAATGGTTTATTAGCTGTGGTAGTTTGATTCAATGTAGTATTAAAAATAGTAATTACATTATTGTATTGTGTGTTTGTCAAACCTTTAAATGCTTGATTGTCGCGTAAAAGTTCCCACAACATTTCTTTATTTTCGTTGGTATTCATTTATGTAAATTAATAATAAAATTTTATATTGTTTTTGTTTGTTTTGAATTTAATAAAGATTTAGATGAATTTTTTTCACATGTTTAATATATAATGTCTAGCTGTGATATTCAAACAAAGAATAAGGTAATGAGTGTTTTAAATAAACAACAACATAAAAACACCATTTCTAAAATTAATGATTTAGTAAATCAAATTCCATGTGATATTCGCCAAAATGGTGGTGGCATGACAAATGCACAATATGCACAATTACTTGCTTTAATCATGTCAATAATCGTGGCAATAAATGCTGTAATGGAAGTAAAGGAAATTCAATCGGCACAATGTGATTTACCAACAATGATTCTGAACTCATTATCACAATCACAACATTGTACAAATCAATCAAATGCATTAAATAATGCTATAACAGCTGCTGTAGCGAAAGTAACTGGAGCAGCAGGACTTGGTGTTGGTACCTACTTGTTATCAGAAGATAAAAAAGAAATAGAAGATAATAAAGAAACAAAAGGTGGAAGAAGAGTTAGAAAAGCAAGAAAATCAAGAAAATCAAGAAAAACTAAAAAATCTAAAAAATCTAGAAAAGTCAAAAAATCTAGAAAAACAAGAAAATCTAGAAAATCTAGAAAGGCATAATTTTTAAAATTCGTATAATTTTGATATAATATCCATATCAAAATTATTTATTATTCAAAACATTTATCAGTATTGCTTTAATGTTCTTTTAGTTCTTCTTCGTTTTTTTTTAATTGTAGAATTGTTTCTATTTTTATGTCTTTTACCTCCGCTAAGTCCAGCGGCACTAGAGAGCCAGTTACCAACAGATACACTTGCTTCAGCAATAGTCGTAAGCCCATCTTGGATGGTGTTACTCGCAACATTATCCCCCATACCAGCGGCACTAAGTGCTGTGTCAGCTAAATATGTTGTTACTGGATCTCCCATCACCCTACTAGCCATAATCGCCATATTCTCAATTTCAGTATATTGCGGAACTGCAGTTTGAATTCCACTTCTTGTAGTCATAACATCTATAAATTTTTGTTTAATTTTATCATGTTCGTCATCAACAAGGTCTAATCTCATTGAATTTAACGTGTTAAATTTTTTCACGGCAAGACCCTTAATATATTCTTGATATAACATGCCATTGCGTGCAGTTTTATCGCTGCCAAGTTGATTACCAAGTAATGCATCAGTTGGCTGTCCAGTGCGCGCAATAATGTCAGTATTTTTCACTAAATCAAGTGCAATGAATTCAACGACATCTTCTTCACTTACATTTAATACCTGAAAAACTCGTTCACCACGGATATTTTTTCCGTATGGGAAACCATTTGAAGCAATGGTTTGAACAATACCGGCAGCTTCGCTAATAGAACCTGCAGCATTGGCAGCTTTTTCTGTAAAATAATTACCCCATGCCGCAAGCATTCCATCTTGTTCCGAGGTGGTCTCAAAATTGGTTTGTGATTCACTAGCGCGTTTTGCGATATCTTCTGGTGTTTGTTTCGTTAAAAACTGCAATTTTTTGATACTATGTTCGGAAACCTCAAACGATAATTGTTGGTCAATCTGCAATGGTCTTAGACATTCGACACCATTCATGAATGTTTCCATCCATTCTGTTCCAACTTTTTGTAAAGTAGATACTGCGCAAAGTTCGTTAAATAACTCATCGCTACACATAGAAGCAGCCGCTAACAATGCCGAGAAGAATGTTCCAAAAATAGGAATTGTGTCAAAGAACCCTTTTATTGAAGTTGCTGCAGCAACAATCTTAGTATTTCCCAAAATCAAGGATGAGAATATTGTAACAGAAACCATAGCAATTTCTTGTTTGTCCTTGTTATATTTGTTATAACGTTGTTGTTCCACCCAATCTATATTAAGACCTTCGCGCGCTTTTCGCACCGAATCATAACTTGTTATAAACAATTTCTTTTTTTCTATTTCACTCAATTGTAACTTATTTAATTCTTCATCGGTTAGTTCACTTACGCCCTTTATTTTTGTTTCCAATCCATTGTCTATTTGTTGTTCTTCTTTTTCCGGCAACGACTGCAGTTCGAGCTTTATAGTATCATACTTTGTTTTATTTTCTTCTAAAAATGCAAGTTGTGCTTTACTACTTTTATCACCTTTGCCGTATGTATGCGTTGAATCAATGCCGCCATACGCTCCTAAGCCAAAAGTGGTGGATATAGTTCCCAATATTCCTTCTATATCACCCAATCCTTTTCCACCTGTCCATTCACCCATTTTTAACTTAAAATTATTACAAACATCGCGTTGCAATGAATTAAACGCTTTTATAACGACGCGCATTAATGTCGGGTGTGATGCTAAATAGATTAAAGAATTTTGCGTAAGACTATTCACACTATTTGAACCCTTTTTTAATCCATTAAATGCAATAGTACTAATGGATTGTACATATTCGTATGTTGTTTTACTCTCGTCTTCTTTAACAAGACGTTCAAGTTCATCTTTATCCATTGATGTCTCGGTGAACTTAAACATATCGCCAATATAAACAATAATTTTCGTATTTACCTGTGTTGTCATGTTCCCAGATAATGTTCCAGCAAAATGTTTATCACCTAAAAGTTCCATAATCACATTTTTTGTCCTATTTATTTTATTGCCCCAATTAGTATAGGCGGATTCTGCGCGTCTTTCAGCTCGCACTAGTGATTTCTGGAATGCCTTTTTAAATTCACTATTATTTTCATAATGTTTAAATAAAATTTCCAATTCGGTTGGTGGAGTGAATTTAATAATATCACCATTATTTCCATTGTAATAGCGCTTTAATTCTGCTAATTTTGAGATAATATTATCATTCTTGTAACCTTCAAAAGATATCTTATATTGATGTGATACCGAAGCATTTGGATTAACACCGGTTTTTATCATTCTCAAAAGAGTTTTTGCAACAACGTCCCCGCGTTGACGTATTCTTATTTTCAAATCCTCTATTGTCTTTTCTATTTTTATATTTGTTTTATCAATTAATCCAAATTGTGAATCATCATATTCGCCAATCGCGTTTCGATAAATAAAATCTCTTGCGCTTTCAAAAATTGTATCATCATCACCATGAACACGTTTAGTTTCTGCTGCTTTCTGTCGTTCCTCTTTTTTATCCATGTAAGCTTTGTCAATTTTCGCCTTGTTATCGTCCAGTTCTTTTTGTCTTTCTTTATCACGTTGCTTTAATTCTTTTGCGTCTTCTTCCCGGACACTTTCGATAGTAGCATATTTATCAGTATCCAATTTTATTAATTTTTTGCCAAGTGAAATTATATTACATTGCAATACTCTTGGTGACATTTTGACTTTATTTCTCGTTATGGTAACGCTACATCTTTGCGATGTTTGTTTCGAATTATCACCCTTTTCCTTACTCAACTTAATATATTCTTCTATCGAACCAACCCCAGCTAAATAATCTTTCACAAATGCATCATCTGAATCTGTTAATTTATTTTTTAACCCAATTATACGAAGCAAATGTAATTGAAACCATTCTTTTGATTCTATAATTTCCTTATTAACTCCATCAGGAAGTGGTTGCGATTTTACATAACTTATTATGGTATCTTTAATATTATCGTATTGTGTAGTTAGTAATGTATAAACCGCGTCAAGTTGACTAACACTTTGTTTTTTGCTTAATTCTTGTATTGTTTCGTCATCCATGCCTGCAAAAAGCCTTAGTTGTTTTTCATTGAATAGTATATCTCCTTTTTCTTTGTACATATTTTTCACCTTCTCAAAAATTTTAAATATGCTTTGTATTCTTGTTCGCACAATTACCAAACCATCCAATGTTTCATTTAAACTTGCAATATTCTTGTCAAAATTTTTATTAAATATACCAGGAGTAACTAAAACTATGGTGTTATCACCCGGTTTAACTGGCGTCACCGACATTTCTTTCACATCCGTCGGGGCATCCGTCTGGGCATCCGTCGTTTTTTTTAGCTTATAAAAAACTCGTCCTTTAAATTCTTTCGCGTCAACACCTATACCAATAATGTTAGTATTTATTTGTTTGTTCAATTCTTCTTTTATGTTTTCAAAATATTTTCCGTCATCCTTAGCCACATTATATATTTCTTTAATTTTATCATATGAATCGTTAGACTTTATAGGTAGTTGAGAATATAATTCAACAATATCATTTACATATTGACGAATATGTAATGCATGTTTTATTGGTTTATAATTACGAAGTACTTCTTGAATATATTCGGTAAAATCGTCGAAATAATCTGTTTCCTTAAGTGATACAAATTTTTCAGTTTCGTCATAGGAATCATCATCATAACCAGTATCATTTCCGAAGAAATCCGTCGTTGGTTCTTTTTTTATGCGTTCAACTCTATACAATGCAACTCCTTCTTTCTCTGTATTCTTAATTTTGATTGCAATATTCTTTGCTAATACACTTATATTTTCAGCAACATTTACAAATGAATTAACGTCTAAAATATCTTTAAGAGTTTGAATATTATCACGAAATGTAGCATTGTCATTATTATCTTTAGATGTATAAATAAATTTCCGACTTTCTTCAGACAAAAAGCCCATCCATTTAGCAATTTCTATGGCGGATTCCCCACCTGCTTGTTTGGGTCTTTTACTCTTTTTTTTGTCTACTATGATTTTTCGAGTAAAACTAGGGTTCTTCTGTATTTCCCCTAACACATATTTTTCACATTTTTCTATGTCTGATTTGTCTACATTGCAATTTGTGCAAAATAGTTCTATTTTATCAATATAATCATCTCGCAAATCAACTAGTTCCCTATTTTTTTCGTCATCGGTCAAACTCATGTTTTTTTGTATTTTTTCCAACTCTTTTTCATATTCACTTTCTAGAATTTGTCTCATTTCATATTCTATGCACTTTGATATATTGGCACCTTTAGTTTTACCGCCAAACATTATGCTTTTTCCACCTGCTTGAGAAGGTCTATCACTGCAACCTTGACTGCGTTGTGTTAACAATGCAACTATATTAGGTCGTCCTATTGTTGCCTGATTTATAAAATCGTCGAAATGTTCCATTTCTTCCTGGCTTAGATTTTTTTTGGATGCATATTCCCTGAAATGATTGTTTGCTTTCTCAAGTACGGACTTATTCGGAACAAACGCACACGCTTTTAATGTTTCTATAGCCATTGTTGCGTTAATAGCTTGTTTTAATACGGCTCTAGTGTTCTTGACACAACATTTATATCCTTTGCTTTGTTTTCCATTTGAATCAAATTCTGTATTATTATATACGTGCAATTGGTCACATAAAAATCGTCCATTTTTCAAATTATCAATAGATGGAGCTTTAATTCCTTCATCAGGATTTGCTCCACATTTATATTTATTTTCATATTCTCCATGTAGCAAGTATTGATTATCCATCTCATACATTTTTGTTAATTCCTCTATTCCTTTCTCATTTAATTTAGTTAAATACTCCCCAAAATGAGTACGCAATTTTTCGACCAAATCATCTTTACCATAAATTAAAAATTTATTATTTGAAATCACATTATTTTGTTGTTCATTAAGAGAAGTAGGCAATATACTAACAACATTTTTAAAAGATGGCATGACAATTTTAGCTCGTTGCGCAGGGTCCAATAAATAAACAATATAATATAGTAGTCGTGTATCGATGTTGCTTAATATATCATTCGAACCATCACCACCAGTTTGAAATTCGTCGTCGTCACTATCGGACTCGCTATCGGACCCTCCACCATCAGTATAATATGGATTTCCTCCTTTCATAGCAAATATTGGATCTGAATGAATCATATTATTATTAGTCATATTTATATATATATATTTTATGAGATATTTTTAAAATATATATTGCAATAAATACATTAGCATTTTTGCTTCTGCTCTAAACAGATGTGTTAAAATAATCGTTTCTGCATTTGTGTACTTCATCATCGGATAAACGTTTTGATAAAAATTGTTCCCATGTTTGTTTTTCTTTTAGCATAGTAATAATAAAAAATAAGCAATACATTCCACATTCTGTATTTTTACGTTGGTGAACTATTTTATCATTATAACCATAATGAATATTTAAATTCATGTTTTCTCCTTGTTTGAGTATGCATTTAGCCAATTTAGTAATTTCAGAAGGTACGGGATTATCATTAGTCGTTTTTACGCTATCAAAATAATATAAATACTTGTTTCTCAAATTTAAATACATTGCAACCCAATGAGACCCGCCTTGGTTGTGTTTATCTAAATTAAATATAAACCCAATTTTATATTTCCCATGTTTAATTTTGTCTTCCAATTTAAAATTTACTAATTCAGGCCATACATATTGTGTATTTCCAGTATAACTATCTTTTTCATAATAATCAATGGGAGAAGGTCCAATAAATTCAAAACATTTGTATTTACGTTCATATTGTTTCATAACATCTTGAATATCGCTTGATGAAAGCCATGTGCGGTCATTTTTTAACCAACTTGGAGGATGAGTTGGTGCAAAAGAATTCACTAATTCGCGTCCTAATTTATTAGGTATAAATTCACGTCTTAACCAACACGATTCTTTATTGCATACATTGTGGTATTTATATCGTAAAAATTCCCATATCTCTTTAGGGTTTGTTGTTTTAATGGGGTCATCCTTGTGACGTTTATTATAGGCATTTTTAAGTTTTTCCAAATCATCTTTGTCGTAGCACGTAAAATCAAAATCATTATCACTTAATGGGCTACAAGATAGTTTTTCAAAATTTTTATCAGGCATAAATTATGAATAGAAAATATATTTCACATGAAAAAATAATTATATTTGAAAAATATAAGAATGAGTGCTAGTTTAAGAAAAGTCGTAAATGCAGGAAATATAGATAATTTAAGAGATATACTACTGAAAAAAAATTCGTTTACAGAGAAAGAAATAGATAATGAAATTAATGAATTAAAACGAAAGAAAAATTCAGCGGTACTCGATATGAATAATACAATAAGCGATGAAACATTTAATAAAATGATAGAAATGTTATCGGATTATCAAAAAGCTAAAATATTAGATGCTAAAATGCAAACAGATACACGTAGACATATGCAATCTTATTTAGTTGGTGGCAAAAAAAAATCAAGAAAAAATAACAAAAAAAAGAAAACAAAAAAGGTAAAACGAAAATCAAAAAGAAAAAAAAACTAAAAAACACCACAATTAGTTTGGTCCATAAGTTTCGGCGAATTCCATGGTTTTGTAAACCCAAATTCTTCAAGTGATTTTAGAACATTGTCGTTATATGTATTGAAAAATTCGGATACATTTCTAGATAACACAAAAAGTGAAACTGCTTTATTATCTGATACAATAGCATACTCGTAATAATTATTTATGACTGGACCTAATTCTATTACCCAGTAAGGTGCTGGATACAAATCTTTTAGTTGTACTGTAAGATAACCGCCATAATCTCCTTCCCTGTAAAAGGCAACGCCGGTAATGGAATCAATCTTATCATTTTCGTCTAATTCTTTATTTAGTACAGAAATATTTTTGTTTTCTAGCAATCCATAATTAGCTGTTGAACAACGTCCATTTTTTTGAAATGTATCGTCAAATTTATCACTATAAACTTGATACCATTTGCCTAGATATTGTTCAACATTAAGATAATCGACTGCCATGTATTCTTTGCCAAACGCACAACCAATGATGCTAAAAAAAACCAAAAATGCAGAATACATTAGTACTAATTAACAAGTTAATATCTTTATGTGATTTGTACAAATACATTTAGCATTTTTTTGGTTTATTTTTGAAATCGTTGCGCTGATAGCGGGTTGAATTATTAAAAACTTCACTATCATTAAATTCTTTCCCGTTCGTTTTCATTTCTGGAACACTAAATAATAATCCATGTTGAAAAGGAGGAGGTAGATTTTGCAAAGGATAAGAATACATGTTACTATTTGTAGAAGGAACATATTCACGTTGGTCACATTTTTGTAGAGCAAATGTGGTATTACGCAATTGTGTTTCCGTATCTACATTATTAGCAAAGCCGCTCCATGGAGCTTTAGAATTTCCTGGATAAAATTGTTTCTGACTATCATATACATTGTGTATGGCCAATGGTTCGTTAACTGGTTTGCGTATATTTACAACAGGCATTTTCACATATTTGGTAGGAGTTGGTCGTACATTCATATTAGGTTCTAATGGTCTATCAGTAGTATTTCGTTGAAACATACGCTGATTTATTTCATTATTACGTTCGTCATTACGAATACAAACACCATTTATTACGTTATACATACGATTCATATACTAATTAAATAGAAAATAAATTAGTATATGAATTTATTAAATTATAAACATGTCAAGTTTTACATGGGGAGTGAGAATACACACATGCTATAAAGCAATCTACTTTGGAAATATAGTACAAAAGAATGAAGTATGCTCATATATAAAGGAGCATTGTCTTTACCTTTTGAGCTAAATAATCTAAAGGCAACTAAACCAATCGACCCAACAAAAACAACAAAAAAGAAAAGCATCAAAAAGTAAAAGTAATTACAATATTGCGCATCAAAAGGAGTGAAAAATCCTGACCCATTCGAATTAGAAGATTCTTCAAACATTATATAATATAACACAATATATTTATTGAAAATGATTAAAGATAAATAATAGTATAACTTTATGTGCGGTATTTTTGCCTTAATGTGTAATGCAGACGAAAGTATTATAGAAAAAGAATTTGCAAAAGGTAAAGCGCGTGGACCTGAATATTCATCTTTGAACAAAATAAGTCTTGTAAATTCAAATAATAACTTTTATTTGGGATTTCATCGTCTTGCTATTAATGGTTTAAATAGTGGTTCTCATCAACCAATATATTACAATAATATTCAGTTGATTTGCAATGGTGAAATATACAATTATAAGCAACTTTATAAAATGATGGATATGACTCCTTCTACTGATTCGGACTGCGAAGTAATTATTCATTTATATTTGCGTTATGGTATTGAAGAAACATTGCGTATGTTAGATGGTGTATTTGCTTTTATTATTTATGATAATAGTGAAATACAAAATCCTAGAATAGTTGTTGGACGTGACCCGTATGGTGTACGCCCTTTATATAAAACATATTCAAAATCAATCAGAAGTTTTTGTGGGTTTGCATCTGATATGAAAATGCTTCATACTTTATGTCAACGTGAAGGCAATATTGAAATAGAATATTTTAAACCAGGTAGTTATTCGGTATATAAAATAGAAGACCAATGTTGGGAAGCAGAAATAAGTGAACAACCTTATAATATTATTACTAATACATTTTTAGGTGATGAAAATCTAGTGTCAATTGAAGAAATCGAATTTAATATTACTCGTTTTTTGATGTCTGCTGTAAAGAAACGCGTTGAAACGACCGAACGACCAATTGCATGTTTACTATCGGGCGGTTTAGATAGTTCATTGATTTGTTCCCTTGTAAATCGCGAAGTAAAAATGCATACGGGAAAAACAATAGAAACATATAGCATTGGATTAGCTGGTTCGGATGATTTGAAATATGCACGCATTGTAGCAGATTATTTAGGTACTCATCATAATGAAGTAGTTGTAACCGAAAAAGAAATGTTGGACGCGATTCCTAAGGTAATTTATAACGTGGAAACATATGATACAACAACAATTCGCGCAAGTGTTGGTAATTATCTGGTTGCAAAATATATAAGTGAACATAGCGAAGCTAAAGTTATATTTAATGGGGATGGTGCCGATGAATTAATGGGTGGTTACCTATATTTTCATAAATGTCCTGATAGCATTGAATTTGATAAAGAATGCAAGCGCTTAATGTCAAATATTCATAGTTATGATGTGTTACGTTCAGATAAATCTATTTCTTCAAATGGACTAGAGGCACGAACTCCATTTTTGGATCGTTATTTTGTACAATATTATATGTCTATACATCCGAATATTCGCAATCATAATTATTTGAAAAAATGTGAAAAATTTTTGGTAAGAAATGCATTTTCAAAAGTAAGCTTTGATGGAAAGCCATTAATGCCAACGGAAGTGTTGTGGCGAACAAAAGAAGCTTTTAGTGATGGTGTAAGCAAACAAATCCGGTCATGGTATGAAATTATTCAAGAACATATAGAAACACTTGACGAAGAAAATATGTTTTTATCAAGTCATTATTATTGGAATAAACCAATTACAAAAGAACAACAATATTATCGTCATATATTTGAAAAACATTACGAAGGGCGTTCAAATATAATTAAATATTTTTGGATGCCAAAATATGTTGATGCAACAGATTCAAGTGCGCGAACATTGAAAATCTATAATGATGTAAAGCAAAACATGTAAATATTGCCTTTGAAAAAATATTACTATAATATAATAATGAAAAACGTAGAAAAAATTTATTATATTATATTATTTGCAACCTATTTTATATATGTAACTACTTTTATTGGAATAGCGTCTTTTGCGCCCGAATATTTAGAAACGTTACAAACTACATTTAATGTGTATATTGCATTAATTTTATTGTGGCGATTTCATCCTTTGCGTAAATATAAATTTACTGATTTTGATCAACAAATAATATTCAGTGCGGCGATTTTTATGTTATCTTCGACATCACTCACAAGTGTTGCGCGAATATTTAAAATTCCAGAAAAAATTCTTGAAGACACATCATAATTTTTTTACCAATAATAATATCCATATCATAATCTTTTTGTGTCTTGCGATGATATTTAACATTCATAAAAGCATTTGCCATATTTTTGATTAAGTATTTTTGATTAATTTCACCCAATAATTTGGATTTAACTAATCGTTCTACCATTGTTGTATAATGAAGTGACGAAACATAGGGGTCGATGTGTAAATAATATACATTGTCGTCATTCATATCATCGTAATATACATCATCTATAAAACATATTTTAGCTTCTTTCGGTAATCGTGTTGTGCGCAATAAATCTTTGTACGTTTTATCATGACTAGTGCGTTTTGGTTCTATCACGCGTCCATTAATCATAAAAGCGTATATAATTTTTGAAAAAATAGGTTGATTTAACTTGTATTCAAAATATTGTTTAATTAACTGAACCCATTCTTTTGGACCTTGATTATTTGTGTAAATCATAATGGTAACGTTATATTGTTTTTTTACATCAAGAACATATCTTATAATAGAAAAGATTTTAGGACGCAATATTTCAGGATATAAATCCATTATATCACAAAAAAGTTGAAAAGGTATGGGTTGGTGTATATAATTTTGCAGTGTATAGTAAAATAGACCAAAATTTTGAAAAAAACCCAATGTTTCATCTAAATCAAAAACAATTACATGTTTGTTATGTGTTGTTAGCATAATATATGCGAATATTATTATATTAGCAAATTTATTAAATCAATTATAATATTAGACTAATATATGGAACAACTTTTAAACCACGATGACTATAAAAAAATTTTAGATTATTATGATATTCCTATCCCAAAAACTCGTTCCAAGATGAAATCAACCGCGGAAGATGTTTTAGCCAATAAATTATGTAGATGCATAAAAAAAGTGAAAAAATCACGCAAAGATAAAAGTGAACGTATTCCTACAGGTATTTGTCGTGATTCTGTTATTCACCGAAAAAAATTGGATATATATCAGTTTCAATGTGAAAAAAAGTCAAGTTTAAAGAATTTCAAAGGAAAAACATATAAAATACGAAAGCGTGCAAAATTCAGCAAAACGCGAAAAAATAAAAAATGAGTTGAAATAAAAAAAATGCATAATATATGGATAGTAAAACAAAAAGTTCTTCAAGAAAAAAATCTAAAAGTAAATCATCGAGTAAAACTATGAAAAAAACATCTAGTTCAATAGAAAATAAAAAACGCTACAATGAAGATTTTTCAAAAATATTAAGTGAATTGGAAACAATATTAATGCGCCAAGGAGAACCTTTTAAAGCACGTGCATACAAAAAAGGCGAAGAAACAATATTAACTATGAACGAGGATATAAATACTTATAAACAATTAGAAGGCAAACCTGGAATGGGTTCAGCAATTTTAAAAAAACTGAAGGAATTTGAAGAAACTGGGAAAGTTGGTTATTTAGAACGTGAACGTGTTAACCCAATTAATGTATTTACTCAGGTACATGGAATAGGAATTAAAAATGCTAAAGAAATTATTGAAAAGGGTATTACCACAATAGAGGAACTTAACAAACATCCTGAAATGCTGAACAATGTTCAAAAAAAAGGGTTAAGATATTACGAAGATTTAACTCATCGCATCCCTCGTGAAGAAATAGAAGTATATGATAAACAAATACAAAAAGTGTTTGATACAATATTTGTATCACAAAAAGACGATGTGTCATTTGAAATAGTAGGAAGTTATCGTCGAGGCCTTGCAAGTTCAGGAGACATCGATTTAATTATTACTTCCAAACTAGATAATAAGAAAGTATTTGCCGATTTTTTAGACGGGTTAATAAAAGAAAAAATCATAATAGAAGTATTAAGTCGTGGTAAAGTTAAAAGTTTAACGATTGGTCAATTAGAAGGGAAAAAGGCTCGTCGCTTGGATTTTTTATATGCCCCACCAGATGAATATGCTTTTGCTGTATTATATTTTACAGGTTCAAAAGCTTTTAATACAATTATGCGGCATCACGCACTTTCTAAGGGAGTAACACTAAATGAACATGGTTTGTATAAAATGGAAAATAAAAAGAAAGGCGATAAAATAGTTGGGGAATTTTTAAGTGAACAAGATATTTTTTCGTATTTGGGTTTGGAATACAAAACTCCAGAACAAAGAAAAAATGGAAATGCTATAGTAAAACTAACTAGTGATTCTATAAAAAAATCCGAACAAGAAACAAAAACAAATCAAAAACCTAGTGTTCAAAAAGTACTAAATACTAAAAAATCATCATCTAAAAAATCAAGTCCAAAAACATTGAAACAAACAACTCCACCACCTGCAAAATCGTCTTCTAAAAAAATCAAAACTGCTAAAAAACGCCTAAATAAAACCCCGAAAGTTACTATTAAAAAATCAAGTCCGAAAACAATTAAAAAGGTATCGTCAAATAATAAAGGAAAGCCAAAAACAATGACTATCAAAAGAAAGGTAGTACCAAAACGTGAAATTAAATTGCATATAAAGCAGTTCTTATCTAAAAACATCGATTATTTAGATAAACTGGAAGAATCAATGTTAGTAAAAATGATGGAGCATGCAAATGAGCAATATTATAATGAAAAAGCATTAATGAATGACAATCAATATGATATTTTAAAAGAATTTGTAGAAAAGAAATTTCCCAAAAATGAAGTGTTGAAAAAAATTGGAGCACCAATTATTAAAAACGTGAAAAACAAAGTAACGCTTCCTTATTTCATGGGGTCAATGGACAAAATTAAACCCACTACAAATGCAATAGAAAAATTCATAGAAAAATATCCAAAGGATTATATGTTATCTGTAAAATTGGATGGTGTCAGTGGTTTATATTCAACAGAAAATGGCGAAGAAAAACTTTATACACGAGGTGACGGACGTGTTGGTCAAGATATTAGTTATTTAATACCTTATTTACGTTTGCCCAAAAAGGAAAATATTACTATTCGTGGAGAATTTATTATTTCAAAAGAATTGTTTGCAAAACATTATGCAAAATCTTTTAAAAATGCGCGTAATTTTGTTTCGGGATTAATGAATTCTAAATCAGTAGATGCAGATGTTATGAATAATATTGATTTCGTAGCATACGAAGTAATAGAACCAGTATTGAAACCAAGCGACCAATTCAAGTTGATGGAAACGCTGGGTGTAAAAGTGGTGCATCATGTACAATGTGATTCTATTACAAATGATTCTCTTTCTAAAAATTTGGTGGCTTGGCGTGAAGGATATAGTTATATTATGGATGGTGTAATTGTAACACATAATGAAATTTATCCTCGCCAAGAGAAAAATCCCGAATATGCATTTGCATTTAAAATGGTTTTGACAGACCAAGTCGCAGAAGCGAAAATAGTCGATGTGTTATGGTCTCCAAGCAAAGATGGGTATTTAAAACCACGTATACGTATTGAACCTATTGAATTAGGAGGTGTAACTATTGAATATGCTACTGCTTTTAATGCTGCATTTGTGGTAGAAAAAAAATTAAATTTAGGTGCAATGGTAAAGATTATTCGTAGTGGTGACGTGATTCCTTATATTCAGGAGGTAATCGAACCGGCAGAAGAACCAAAAATGCCTGATGAAAAATATTATTGGAATAGTACTCATGTAGATATTATTTTGGAAGATAAAGACCAAAATGATGAGGTATTAGAAAAAAACATTACTATGTTTTTTCAAACACTAAAGGTGAAACAATTGAGTGAAGGAACGGTGCGCAAGTTAATGAAAGGGGGATATCGAAGTATTTGCAAAATTTTGGAAATGACGAAAGATGACTTTATGAAAATAGAAGGTATACAAGAAAAAACGGCAACGAATTTATCAACAGGTATTAAAGCACAATTAGAAAAAGCGAAATTGCCAGTATTGATGACTGCATCGAACAAATTTGAGCATGGGTTTGGTACTAAAAAATTTGAAGCGATATTAGAAGGATATCCTGAAATAATTGTCTCGCAAGAATCAAATGAAGCAAAAATAGAAAGGCTTGCAAACGTAAAATCTATGGCAAAGAAAACCGCAACTAATTTTGTAGAACGCATAGGCGAGTTTACTGCATTTTTGGAAAATTGCAAATTAACATACAAATTAGAAACAAGTGCAAAAATAGAAAAAGAATATGATATTAATCATGTATTGTTTCAAAAACATATTGTTATGACAGGTTTTCGAGATGAAGAATTTATTAACAATTTGAAAAATAAATACAATGTAAAACAAAGTGCGTCTGTATCGAAAAATACATTTGCATTGTTAGTAAAATCTCATGATGATGGTTCTAGTAAGGTAGAAAAAGCAAAATCATTAAATATTATTATTATGACAAAAGATGAATTTGCGAAAGCATATTTGTAATAGAAATTTCCAATAACATCATTCGATTATTGTATCATGAATTAAATATTATATTATTTTAAACTCGCAAATAATATAATTTCAAATGGTAAGAAGAATTAAAATTCGTATTCAGTAATTTCTTTATAAGTTGGATTATTTTTTATTTTATCTATTTCTTCTTTTGAATAAATATTTAAATATTCTTTATTTAAATAGTATTTTTTTCTATCAGATGTAAATTTTGATGAACAATTTACTCTATCAAAGGTAGAATTAGTTTGTTGAGGTTTATAATTTAAGAATAATGATAACCTATCTAGTAATGAATTATCTTTGTCAGATAGATTTAAATAGTCATCATAATTAATAAATATTACTCTATCATTTCTGATTGAATACCATTTTTTTATAAAATGTAAATAATCTTCAATAAAATCCATTTTTGAATTTGTTATCCATTTACATTCTTTTGCCCATTTTTCAATAGACGGAAGCCAAGAAAATATATCTTTATAGACAATAATATATCTATTAGTATGATTTAAATCCCTTAACAATTTATCTAAATCTTCTAAAGAATTAATGATAAATGGATTATTATATTGTTTTGATTTATCTGTTACTGGTATCAAATTTTTATTATCATATATTCTAAAATGTTTGTGTGATGGCGAATATCGTTTTTCTCCATTCATAAAAGAAATATTATAATTCTTTTCTATAAAAGTTTGAACAACATTAGTGCCACTTCGCTGTAACCCATAAAGATAGTAATTCATTCTAAATAATTTAAATATATAATTTAAATTATTTAAACGAAACAAATCGAAAAGGATGAATTCACAAAAGCATATTTGTAATAAAATAAAAAGAAAGAAAAAATAAAAATTGATTTTAATTACAATCTTAAAATCAATGTAAACTAACAAAACGACATGTCAAGAATAGAATCTTTAATGTCATTACGTGCTGCAACCCACAATGGTTGGACAAAAATCAATCAACCATCAAACCATAGAGTAATCCGAATTGGTAATGCTTCAAATTGCAATGATGATTCTATTATTTACGATTTGAAGCTGAAACAAAATATCGAAAATGTTTTGCGTAAATATAATATTAGCGATGACTCCTATATATTGAACGAAATTAAAAACAAATACGAATATTCTTATGAAGTTAAGGTAAGTGAATCGAGTTATAAACAATTAGCAAATAATTGGGTGAAATAATTTTTAAGAAAGTAAATAACTTAAATAAATAACGTTTTTTATTATGTATAATGGTTTACAAATTATTTAGTTTTTTACTTTTATGCGCCACGTCAGGAGGATTTGTTTTTGAAGGTTCAACACGCCCCCTCGGTTATTTCGATCCGTTGGGATTTTCTAAAGAGGGTGATTTGGCGAACCAACAATTTTATCGCGAAGCTGAGCTAAAACATGGACGTCTTGGTATGGTTAGTGCCATTACTATTCCAATTATTGAAAAAATGACACATCAATCAGCGGTACATGATTTTGATGAACTTCCCATAGTAATGCAAATGGGTTTAACTGGTTTAATGTTTAGCTCTGAATTTGCATCTATGTTAAAAGGATGGAAAAACCCTTTTGAAAGCAATGAAAACATTTTTCGATTGAATGAAGAATATCAACCAGGTGACATTGGATTTTCACTGGGTGATGATTTAACTAGCGATAAAGGTAAAGAACTTTTGAATAAAGAATTAAATAATGGTCGTCTAGCGATGATTGCATCTGCAGGAATGATAGCACAAGAATTGGCGACGAACCAACCTATTTTTTAGATTACTTTTCATAAAAAGAACGAGTTTTTTTTCTTAAATAGTCATATTTCTCTTTATATTTAGCATACGAATATGTAGTCAACCTATGATAAATAAAAGTATAACTATTTGATAATAGTGCGGGTTTTATATCATTTACATTAACGTAACTAGATGAAAATAACGATTCTTCTTTTACCTTTTCTTTTACTTCTTCTTGGAATAAAAAATTTTTATTTAAAATATCATTTATGAAAAGTGTATAGTGGCTCATATACACAATCGAGAATTTAAATTTATTTGAAATAATAAATAAAGATTGTTTTTTATTTTTTCAAATAATTCATTGCACTAAGCAATATTTTTTCTTGTGGTGTTAGTTTTCTAAAAACAAGTGCTTCATCCATATTTATTTGCATATATTTTTTATTACGATTTGTGCAAACAACACTTGTTCCTTTTGCACATATATTAATGTCACAAATCATTGCACCGCGCGTTAAAAATATGTTTTCAGGGTCTTTCAACGGAATCCAGCGCATATAACATCCCAATACAATTTCAGGAATTTCGCTAATATAAATATAATCTTCTAGTTTCTTCATTAAATCGTCTACGTCTTCCTTGTTCAAATTTAATTCTTCAAATAGTTCTCTTTTTGATTTTTCTATTTTTTCAGATGTGTGATTTAAAATAAAATTATTGTCATCATTTTCGAATGCTTTTAGTAAAATATCTGCGTTACTCATTAATATTACTTTTACTATTAAATAATATTAATATTATTTTTAAATAAAACTTTTATCATAATAGTTTATATATATATATGGCATTCTCTAAAACATTTAGTTATACTGGTGAACAAGAACCATACCTGATTCCTTTTGGAATAAATCAAATACACGTTGAATTAAACGGAGCATCAGGTGGAAATGGTGATTTTGGTGGTCAAGGTGGTTTTGGTGCAAACATAACAGCTGATATAGATGTAAATCAGGGCGAAACAATCTATTTTTATGTAGGAGGTGCAGGCAAAAATGGCGTTTCTAAAAGTGATGCAAACGAAAATACTATGATTGGTGGTGGATTTAATGGTGGGGGTAGTGCTGGTGGGTTTGGTGACCCCGGAGGAAGTGGTGGTGGTGCAAGTGATATTCGCATAAATGGCTCTGAACTAAACAACCGCATTTTAGTAGCTGGTGGAGGTGGAGGTGGTGGAAGTGACCCTCAAGGCGGAACAGGCGGAAATGGAGGAAATGGAGGAAATAATTATGGTGAAAATGGAAATGATGATACAAATACTGGCAATCAAAAAGGTGGAACTGGTGGTAGTCAACTAGAAGGAGGAATTGGTGGGAGAAATGATTCATTTGTAGAAAGTTCATGGGGGACAAATGGTTCTTTAGGACAAGGTGGTAATGGTGGTAAAACAGATTCGGTGACTTATGATAGCGGAGGTGGTGGTGGAGGTGGTTATTACGGAGGAGGCGGAGGAGCCGCATCGAATGTTGACTCACGCGGCGATGCTGCTGGTGGAGGCGGAGGTTCATCCTATGCATATGAATTAGCAAATGATGTAGAATTAAAACAAGGAACAAACCATGGAAATGGAAGTATAGTAATGTCTTTTGTCATTCCAAGTTGGATATGTTTTGCCCCTAATACAATGATACAAACTGACCGCGGCGAAATTCCAATTCAATTAATGAAAGCTGGTAAACATACTATTGCTGGAAAAGAAATTTTAGGAATAACCAAAACATATCACGAAGAATCAGAATTAGTATGCTTTAAAAAGGGTTGTTTACATGAAAATGTACCAAATCGTGATACAATTATGAGCAAAAAGCATTGTGTAATCATCCGCGGTAAATACATTCAAGCTGAAGACATGGTAAATGATAAAACAATCACTTTAGTTCCTTATGGTGAATCATTTTTATATAATATTTTAATGAAAAATCATGAGGTAGTTCGTGCAAACAATATGAAATCGGAAACATTACATCCACAAAATAAGATTGCTCGTTTGTTTAAAAATTATATTTGGAAACATGGATATAGTAAAAACAAGTCTTTGAGAAAATAGATTGATATATTATTTACATTTATAAAATAATATATAATAGTTATAATGACAACTATTCGTTCTGGATTATTTGGAGGAAAAACACGTCGTAAAGCAAAAGGAAATAAAAGAAGCAAACAAACAACAAAGAGAAAATGGTCATTGAAATATAAAAAGAGTATTAACTGCAAACGTCCAAAAGGTTTTTCACAAAAACAATATTGCAAATATGGACGTAAAAAAACAAGAAAAACCAAGAAAAGACAAAGAGGAGGAAATTCAAAAGCTCAAAAAGAAAAGGATAATTATCTTTTTGATGATGTGGGTGTGGGTGATTACGACGAAGTTGAAGATGCCTTAAATAACGGAGCTAATGTGAATGCTCTGAATAACGATGGTGATACACCACTTATACTCGCAATTAAATTAGAAGATATAGACATGGTTTACTTATTATTAGAACGCCCAGATATTAATATTGAACTTGATCTTGCTACAAACAAAGAACTTCAACTGGCAGAAGACCTATGGGATAATATGACACCAGAGGATCAAGAAGAAAATAGTATTCCTTATGCGATAGAAGACTACATAATCACGAAAAAAGAAAAAAAAAGAATACAAAATATTGTCGCACAGACTATTCCAGGACATTTGAAAAGACAAGAAGATAGGAAAAACCTAGCTATGGTTATGAGTGAAAAAGATGTAGGGAATAGAGGTGATGGAACAATGCCTTATGAACTACGACATGAAATAGGAAAATATCTAGGAGGTGGAAAGAAAAACAGAAAGGCAAAAAAAATGTAATAGATTGTAAATATGGACGTAAGAAAACAAGAAAGGTGTAATAAAAAAAATTCCCAAATCATTGAAAAGTTTAGTATAATTAAAGATTTAACAACATCCATTACAAGGTTCTTTACAACATTCTTTGCAACATTCGCAATCACAATTATTTTCACCACCTCTTAATCGGAGTACGAGGTGGAGCGTTGATTCTTTTTGGATATTATAGTCACTTAATGTGCGACCATCTTCGAGCTGTTTTCCAGCAAAAATTAATCTTTGTTGGTCGGGTGGAATACCCTCCTTATCTTGAATTTTTTGTTTAACATTGTCAATAGTGTCGGAAGATTCAACTTCCAACGTAATAGTCTTTCCAGTAAGAGTCTTAACAAAGATTTGCATATAGATATTATAAAGAAAATATTTTTAAATATCTTAAGTTAAATAATAATCCAATCATCAGGCCAATAATCTAAATTCGCTGAATTGCATATATTACTTGGTCGAATACAGATTTTTTCTGGATTGTCGTTTAACCATGCTCCCCACCAATGAAAAGTTGAAAGACCGACGATAAAATGTTTGGAATATTTAAAAAGATTAAAGTCGTTTAACGTTTTATATGCTGTTTCATCTAAATTAATATTGTTATTTTTTTCATAATCAATAAATAATAAATTTTCTATATCTTTAAAATAGGTTTTAATTTTATTAATATTATTTGACCAAACAAAAAATGTTGGATGTTCTTTATTTTTTTTAAAATAAATAATTGATTTTTTTACATAATTTATTTGATCACTAATAAATTTTTGCTCGACTTTTGCATTTTTATATCTATTAGTTCTAATAAGTATTGATACAGATTCATTTTCTTTTAATAAATTTATAAATTTATTATTATTATCTATATAATTATTTTTAACTACAAATAATAATTGCAAATCACGTCTATAAGATTTAAAATACTTTTCGCTTTCAAAAAATCCTTCTATTATAAAATTATTTGTAAAAGATGTATTAAGATAATTTTCATTATAATTTGTAATTTTATTTATACTTTTTTTTTCTATTAAAAATATTTTTTTTTGAATGAAATATTCAATAAAAAAATCAATTATTTTTAAAATTTTTCTTAAAATATTTTTATAAAAGTTATCGTATTTAAATATATAATTACAAATTATTATTTGCATTTCAAATTTATCTAATATAAAGGTTGTGTGTTTATATTCTGATTTATAATATCCGGATGTGTTATCTATATATAAATTATAATTCTTTTTTTTTGATAAAGAATAAGCATGTGCATACATAAATAACTGATTACCAAGTCCTTCTGCAATTCTTACAATTATATTTTTATTAATCATTATTTGTTATACGTATAATATCTTTGTTTATTTCTAAATATCTTTAACTATTTTAAGTTAAATATAGTTTAATAAATAAAATAATAATGAAAGTAATCGAAACAAAAAATCTTGATTTTAGCTACAATGATAAAAGTATTTTTAAAAATTTAACACTTGATTTTGAAAGTAATAATTGCTATATATTGGCGGGTTTAAATGGTTGTGGTAAATCGACCTTATTGAAAATGATTGGGGGAAAAGTATTATGCGAATATGATAAAATAAAGGTTTTAAACAAAGACCCTTTTCGCGATACATCATTGAATAATGATATTACGTATATAGACAATGATTGGGGTAAACAATCTGTCGCGTTTACAGGTTATAATATGCCTCTTCAATCAAGTTTGCAAGTGAAAGAGATGATGATAAATGTTAAAAAATTGTATCCTCAACGTAATCAAAAATTATTAGAAGTTTTAGATATTAATCCTGAATGGCGATTAAATGCAGTCAGTGAAGGTCAGCGCAAACGAGTTCAATTGTATTTAAATTTAATTCGTCCGTTTAAAATTTGTTTGTTAGATGAAATTACTGTGAATTTAGATTTATTAGTCAAAGATAAATTTATGAATTATTTAAAAAATGAAACAAGGAATCGCGAATGTTGTATTATATATGTAACACATATTTTTGACGGATTAGAAGATTGGGCGACAAAACTAGTTTACATGAAAAGTAATCAAGAAATGACTGAATATGATGTAGAAAATATACCAAATATATATCGTTTTCTTCTAGAAAAGTTCAAAATAGAAAGTAAGAATCGCCAATTACATATTGAAAAAGAAGACAACAATATAGATATAAATCTAAAAAACGCAGGTGGTTATAGTCACGGAGTAATGAACAACTTATAGAATGATTTTTTTTGTTAATATTATAATATTAGTATACTTTATAATGTTTAAACTTAGACCTCAAGTTAAGCGAGACGTGGTACGTGGTATGGTAGATTCTAAATCAGTTAGTGTTAAATTAGAAGAAGGTTCTTCATCCAGTATATATGGTAAATATCACTATACTTCGAATGATTTCAAGGGACAAGATTATGTAAAAAACGAAAATATTATATCTGGTGAATTCATCGTACCATTAATGAATTCTAATAATGAATCAAAAGGTTGGGTATCCTGGCAGGATTTGGCATATCCCACAACAGACCCAAAATGGTCAGTTCAGGAAAGTATAACTATTTCATTGGGTACTAACCATAACGCCCAAACATATACTGGTTCAGCAGTTAGTGTTGCAACCGGCGGATACTATGACTTAGGAACAACCTATACATTTTATGTATCCGATGATAATGGGAATAATGCGGTTGTCTCCATTAACAAAATCGACAATGTAGTAAGAAATTTGGTAATTGAGAGCATCGAGAATGTATATCACTATACTTCAATTGGTTTCAAAGGTCAAGATTATGTAAAAAACGAAAATATTATATCTGGTGAATTTATCGTACCATTGTTGGATTCTAATAATGAATCAAGAGGTTGGGTATCCTGGCAGAGTTTAGCATATCCCACAACAGACCCAAAATGGTCAGTTCAGGAAAGTATAACTATTTCATTGGGTACTAACCATAACGCTCAAACATATACTGGTTCATCACTTAGTGTTGCAACCGGTGGATACTATGACTTAGGAACAACCTATACATTTTATGTATCCGATGATAATGGAAATAATGCGGTTGTCTCCATTAACAAAATCGATAATGTAGTAAGAAATGTGATATTTGAACGTGTCAAACGTTAAATAAATATACATTTACTAATTTACTAATTTACTAATTAATATATCAAATTGCAATAAAATTTAATATATTATGACTAAGCTATTCACCTTCAATGGTGATTTCTTTTTCTTCTTTGTTAATAATATTCGATATTTCCATTCCACTAATAACACGCTTATCTGTTAATTCCTCTACAATTTCACCAAATGCATCTTTATAAATTGTGATTAATTCATAGGAGCGTTTATAAGCAAAATTCACCAAATGTTTTACTTGTTGGTCTACATCATATTTTGTAGAATCACTCATTTTACGTGAAGCCATACCCATTTCTTTCCCTACAAATGGCAGTTCGTCATTCGAAGATTCATCATACATTCCAAAATCTTCGCCAAAACCATACCGCGTAATGTAATCGCGAGCAATCTTATTTGCTTGAAATAAATCATTGGAAGCACCAGTTGTTATATCCAAATCATGAAATCCACGGAATATTTGACTATCAAAACTAGATGCGTTGTATTTTTGCCTATTCAAATGTACTTCCGCGGCACGACCACCTAATGCAATAATTAAATTAGACAACATAAATTTCTTGGTTGCATATTTTTGAAAACGTTCTTTAGGTGTAAAAAGGGTATATCCACCAGCACCATTTTTGTTAGCATTAATAGTAACTTTGCGGACATCAAAAAATTCTGGAAACAATGCCGCCATTAAAGCATGACCTGTTTCGTGATAACTCACGAGTTCAATAATAGATTCGTCTGTTTCTTGGTTATAGGAATTCAAACCAATGGTAATTTTTTCATATGCGTTCAACAAAGAGGTTCTGTCGATAGATGTTCTATTAAAACGAATAGAAACAATGGCCGCTTCATTGGCCAAATTGGCAATATCTGCACCCGAAAATCCAGGTGTAAGTGAAGCAAGCTCTTCAAAATCAACAGAATCATCTACTTGTTTGCCTTTGAAATGAACCTTTGCGATTTGAATGCGGCCGTCGTAATCGGGTAGTGGAACACTCACTTTTCTATCAAAACGTCCTGGTCGTGTTAATGCATTGTCTAAAATATCTATTCTATTTGTAGCCGCCAAAATAACAATATTATCGCCTTGTTCAAAACCATCCATATTGGTTAGAATTTGGTTTAACGTTTGTTCACGTTCGTCATTACCACCTGCTATTCCAGCTCCACGCTGACGTCCAATTGCATCGATTTCATCAATAAAAATGACACATGGTGCATTTGCGCGAGCACGTTCAAACAAACTTCTCACACGTGCTGCCCCTACACCTACAAACATTTCGATAAATTCAGAACCACTTACACTCAAAAAGGGAACACCTGCTTCAGATGCAACTGCACGTGCTAGCAATGTTTTACCTGTTCCTGGACTTCCTTCCAATAACACTCCTTTGGGTACTTTTGCGCCAGCAATATCGTATTTAGTAGAATTTTTCAAAAAATCAACGACTTCAGTTAATTCAAACTTGGCTTCATCACATCCAGCAACATCCGCAAAAGTAACATTCAGATTATTATAATCAACAAGAGTTCCTGTATTTTCATTAAATTGTTGTGTAATCATATTCATTGGATTTCCAGGACCATTTCTACCACCAATATTAGAAACAATATAAGAAAATAGCAAATACATGAAAATAAAACCACCAATATCTGTAATTAATTTACCTAACGAACCAATAAGTTCACTTAAAATGTTAACAGGAACAGGTAGCATGTCTGTATTAATATTATAGTGTGTAACCATGTCTAACATATTTTGATATGATTCGGGTAAAATTTGCACATTATGTAAATTTGAACTTTCTATAACTCCATCATCATTCAATGTATTATCTATCGCAATTGCATGATTTTTATCAGCTAGAAAAGAAACAGCACCTACTTTATCTTGCTTGATGTTATTCATGAATTCACTATAAGACCATTCATCTCCAATATTTGTGCCATAAAATTTTCGAATCATTTTGCTAGGGTGATTTTCAAAATCAAATGCATCATGAATCATTTGCAACTTTCGCGCCGCTTTAGCAGAAGCACGTTGTTGCCTAAACGTGTAACCTGCTACACAAATAGGTAATAAAAATAATAATAATAAATCGCTCATGTAATATTATTATTATTTAACTTTATATTGTTTCTTTTTCTTTTTTCTTTTGGTCAGCAATGTTTAGTGTTTACGTGATTTTTTTCCTTTTTTGTTTTTCTTTGTTTTTCTTCTTCTGCGTTTTCCTCCATCAGCTCTTTTACGTGAGAACATGCGTCCCATACTTCCCATGTTTGTTGACAAGGCACTACTTAATGCACCAGTTACTTTAAGGTCAGCCAGATTTTCCATTGCCATTACTTTTTGTAAAGCACTACGAATAGCTTGTTCACGTTGAGCTTTGGAAGAAATATCGGTTTTTAATCCAGGCGTTGAGAGAACTTCACCTGTTTCTTTGTCTTTTTTTGTTCCCATCCAGTTTCTAGCTGCATTACCCATGTTACTAATTTTATTATAACTGCGTTGAGCAGCATTTTTACGAGCAATACAATTTACAAAACATTGTGTCAAATGTTCTTCTAAACCCTGAAAACTGGCGTCACTGGAATTTCCACTCACTAAAGAGGCTGATTCACTATCAGCCATTATATATTAAACTAAGTTTTTATTAAAACATAGATCCAAAACCTGAACCACCTAAAGCTTCATTTGCTGCCATTAGTGGAGGAGGTCCCATTTGCTGAGGAGCAGGTGAGTTAGCATTCACTAAAGGTGTAGGGTTTTGTTGATACATTTGATCGAAATTGGGGGAATTAGATATAGGTGTGCTTCCTAAACTTTGTCCCATGTTATTTTGATTTTGAAGTTGTTGATTTTGTTGTGGGTCACGTGTTACAGCAGGAGGTGGCAAAACACCACTAGGATGCTGTTGTTGTCTTACGACAGGTTGTTTTTCTTTTAAACTTTCTTCGCCATTAATAAGTCCCATAAGTCGTTCATATAATACATTTCCCTTTTCACCCAATTTTGTTTGAAGACTAAGAGTTATAAATAAAACAACCGACACAATATTTGTCATATGAAAAGGTGGATAACTATCTTTACTATAAGTAGGTACAAATGTTACAATGCGATGAATATAAAAGAGCCCAATAAAAATAACTAATACTTGTGCAATGATTTCAATCACTATTTCTAAACTTCCTTTTGTATCGTCAACATCGGGAATATAATTTTTCATTAATTTATTTAATCCAATAACAGGTAATAATGATAGTAATGAATATTGTCCAATATTAAGTAAATCATTTTTTGTATCTTCTTTAAATTCAAAAACATGATCGAAAAATCCTATTTTTTTTGATATTCCGCTATTATCTTCGTCCATATGAAGTATCATTAGAAATAAAAAATACGAAAATTGAAAAAGAATATAATATTAAAGTAATGAATATATTAATTAATAATGGTTAAAATTTGCGATAAACCTTATGATGAAAATGAAGAAAGTTCTAAATATTTTGAATATTTTGAAGAATTTCCCTTTCCATTGAGCGATTTTCAAAAATATGCAATTCAAGGTATTGTAGAGGAGCAACATGTACTTGTAACCGCCCATACCGGTTCAGGGAAAACATTACCAGCGGAATTTGCAATTAACTATTTTACTAAACGTGGGAAAAAAGTCATTTATACAAGTCCTATTAAAGCATTGTCTAATCAAAAATTTTATGAATTTAGCAAAGCATTTCCTAATATTAGTTTTGGTATTTTAACTGGTGATATTAAATTTAATCCTGAAGCAGATGTATTAATTATGACTACCGAAATATTACAAAACACGCTTTATTTACAAAATTATAAAAATGAAAAATCAAATGAATTGCTAATGTTTGACATGGATATGGAAAACGATTTAGGATGTGTTATTTTTGATGAAATTCATTATATTAATGATAAAGATAGAGGAAAGGTTTGGGAAGAGACAATTATGATGTTACCACAGCAAATACAGATGGTGATGTTGTCAGCAACAATCGATAAACCTGAAAAATTTGCAAAATGGTGTGAAGACCAAAAAAAAACAAAAAGTGTTTATTTAGCTTCTACAAACCATCGTGTTGTTCCACTACATCATCATTTGTTCGTAACTGCACCCGAACATTTGTACAAACAAATAACATCAAAGTCTGAGGTTGAAGAAACAAGAAAACAAATGGATATTTTAATGCCAATACGTAGTCCTAATAAAAATTATCATGAAGATTCATATTTGAAAAGTCATCGGTTGTTGCAAAAAATAGAAAAACACAAAACATTTATTAGTCCTAATTTTGTATTAAATCAAGTAGTGAAACATTGTAAAAATAATGAAATGCTTCCAGCGATTGCATTCGTATTTTCAAGAAAAAATGTAGAAAAATATGCAGACGGAGTTGGTGAAATAGTAATAGATGATATGTTTCCTGTTCCTGAAGTTATTGAACGCGAATGTGAACATATCATTCGCAAGCTTCCAAATTATAGAGAATATTTGGAACTACCCGAATATAAAAAAATGGTAAACCTAATTTCAAAAGGTATTGCGATTCATCATAGTGGTATAATGCCTATTTTACGTGAAATGGTAGAATTGCTTTTTGCAAAAGGATATATTAAACTATTATTTGCAACAGAAACATTTGCAGTTGGTTTAAATATGCCTACCAAATCGGTTATATTTACAGGTGTATCTAAATTTAGTTCCGAAACTTCAGGTATGCGATATCTATATAGTCATGAGTATACACAGATGGCAGGTCGTGCCGGTCGTCGTGGCTTGGATAAAATAGGACATGTTATACATTGTATGAACATGTATCGTCAAAACATGCCTACTAGCAACGAAATGAAACAAATGTTATCAGGTGTTCCACAAACACTGGTTTCGAAATTTTCGATAAATTGTCAATTACTCTTGAGCATTTTTCAAAACATTCATGAAACGACTAATGAAAATATAGCGAAACACATTAGTAAAAGTATGTTGCACAATGAAGTGCAAAAACAATTGCAATATTCAAAGGAAGAATATGAAAAAGTAAAAGAAAGTTATGAAAAGAAAATTAATATGATTACAGGTAAAGATTTAGAAGAGCTTTCAAATTATAATACATTAAAGGTTTCACTTAGCGGACTTCAAAATAAAAAAAGAAAGGCTGCACAAAGAACAATGGAGAATATTGAGGTTAATTATGGAAAGAAATGGAAGTCATTGTTGCAACAATATGAAGATGCAAACAAATTAAAACAGGAAATGGCTAATATGGCTAATCAGGTTGATTATAGTGAAAATTATATACACAACACAATGGATTATTATTTAACATTTTTGGAAGATTGTAATTGCATTGAAAAGGATAACGATTCTTATAAATTGACCATTGAAGGTGAATTGGCTTCTATGATTAAAGAGGGTCCTGGACTGCTATTGGGGAATCATATATTTACCAATAAACTGGCTAGTTTTAATGCAAGTGAGATTGTTGGCATATTAAGTATATTTACACCGATTAAAGTAAACAATGATGTAAAAACGCAACGTCCTAACACAAGTAATAGTGAATTGAATAATTATATTAGTGAACTAAATAGCGACTATATTGGAAAATACGAAAATATTTATCATGAAGAACTGCAATTTGACATTATTCAGGAAGTAATGGATTGGATAAACGCAGTGACAGAACAAGAATGTAGACAAATTTTGTTTTCATTGCAAGAAGAGAAGGATGTATTTTTGGGTGAATTTGTCAAAGCTTTATTGAAAATAAATCATATATCGTTGGAATTGGAATCGGCGTGTACTATTATAGGTAACGTTCAATTAGCAAATGTATTTAATGGTATTTCTGAAAAAACGTTGAAATATGTGGCAACAAATCAGTCTTTATATATTTAATTATTGTGTGTAAGTACAAACAATGAATTTAAAATATTTTCTATTTATAGTTTTTCTTATGCAAAGGGTTTCTCTTCATATAATGTACGAAATAATCAAATATGTCCCCAATATTGTTCCATTTGATAAAATGTCTCTTGAAATATCAAACTATTTACGAAAACGTTCTGGAAAACGAATCAATCGGTTTATAGAACGCTATTTTTTCTCTTCACAAAAACTTACAAACTATATAAAATATAAATTTATAAAAACACATGAACTAAATTCTAAGGATTATAATCGTTTATTCATGAAAACATTCTTGGAAAGAGACAAGTGGCAGTTTCTACCTGAAAGAATGTGTGCAAACAATTTTCCGAACAATTCTATTTCGTGGATGTATGTTGAACGTATTCCGAAAAGCGAATTAAGAAGTAAATATGATGTATATAAATTTATTCAAACATTACGTCATGACCAAAAAGACGTAATATTTAGAGATTATATTTTTGATTTTAATGTAAAATTATATGACTGATTTATTGGTCTTCTTCTTCTTCTGCGGGAGGCATCATGTTCTCACCATGCATGTGGTGCATTCCTTCTAAATGTTGTCCTCTTAGTATCATAATACCTAAAGCAACAAACATAAAAATAAAAGGAAATAAAACTAAGAACCACGAAATACCTGAAAATCCAGTTTTACATATCGAATTCAAAATAAAAGTCCAAAATATAATGTATAAAAACTTAGCTAAAAAAATAGTTGCATTGTTTTGTGAAGGACAGCTGTAAACACCTAAACAATATCTATCACCTGCACCCATATTTTGTGCAAGCATCAATACCAATGCGAACATAGATATAAAAAAGTAAATGTAGGCTGGTGTGCATAAACTTCTAATAGTTTTGGCAATTTTCATTATACTATATTATGATAAAAAAATATAACTCCAAAATAATAGTTTTTAGTTAATAAAGAAAAAATAAAAAAAAAAGATAGATTAATGCCATTTAAAAACGGGCGAACACTCGAAGAATTATTAGTTCAAGCAAGAAATGTAAATTATTATGACCCAGCCAAACCATACGACCAATGGACAGATGATGAATTTAATATGAAGTCGATATATATTGCTTTACAAACAGCCGAACAAACACATTCACTTTTGTATATTTGCAATTCTTTTCCACCATTAAAAATTTTTGTGAAAGCACAATTAAAAACATACATTAAAATGTATTCACAACAAGGGCAATCATAATTATTTATTCTAGCAAATGAATTCGAATTTTTTGCTTCATTTTGTTTTCATCTTGAAATAAGAATATTTGAAATAACGAACAATCAAAATTTTGTTTGTCTATTTGTGAATTAACCTTAGATACTAATTTTAATTCTGGAATATAGCACATATACTGAAATAAACCATCATTTCGAGTAATTTTATCAAACATATATCCGTTATATCTCGTGGTACGTATTTCCGGATTATTTGTACATAATTCTAAAAGTGTACATTCTGTTTGCACTTTACGAATTGCACGCATTGTAGTATTAATATAATCGATTTTATTTATCCAAAATTTATAAAATTCTTTGGCATTGTATGAATATTCATATATCTTCATATTCATTTGAATATTCATTAAATTAAGCAAATCAACCAAACGTCGAATAGGGGATGTAATATGAATATATGCATCCAATTCTAATACTTCGTGAGGTGATTTACCTAGAACATATTGTCCTGATGTCGTTCCCCATATTTTCATGAAATTGTATACATCTTCGGGAAGTTCTTTAGGAATATTATTTTTGACATCATGAAAGACAGAACCTCTATAAATACCATTGTTATATGGTTCAAAATGTTTTGCACAAAAATGATTCATGATTACCATTAAATAGGCAATTAAATCATGACTTGTTTTGATATTATTAATAAACTTGTGATTTGGTAACAAATTACGAGCAGTTTGCAACAAGTATTTGTAATCCTCTAAATTACGAAGATCTTCTTCTTCATATAAATAATTTTTTTTCACATTGATTAAGCAATTATTATAGTGAACATCAATAATTTTATTTTTATTTATAATCAAATCCATTGTGAATGCAATACGCTCTTGGTTTTCATGTAAACTACATAATATATCTGAAAGAATTGTAGGTAGCATTGGTCTTTTTTTATCAGGTAAATAAATAGTTGAAATACGGCTCGCAAAAGAATCCCATAAATCTAAATGGTCCATCCATATACAAACATTTGTAATATAAATGCTAACAATAATATTACCATTGTCACCTTGTTGAATACTAATAGCATCATCAAAATCCTGTGTTCCTTTACCATCAATAGTGAATACATTATGTTGACGTCTATCCTGAATATTTGGATTTTGTTTTACAATATTCTGCAATACGACTTCTGGTTCATATCCAAGCGATTTGATGCTTTTCATTGTACATTTATTGAAATTTTGAATGGAAGCATATAAACTTTTACAAAACAATTGATATTCATAAAAATTTTCCAATATGTTAACATCACCAATAGTTTGAGTTAACATACCAATAGGATGTTTTGTTTCCCATTTATGAAATTTAAAATTAACATATTTATTTACCATTTTTTTATTAAATCCTAGTCTTTTAATCTCATAAGGTATGAGAAATGGAGGTATACGTTTATCATCGGGCAAACATTTGTATAAACATTTGCTCTTTTCTTTTCCATACATTTTATTATTTTCTAAAATCAGGACACCAGGCATGCTTGCTGCGTTACGAATACATGAATGCGTTACATCTACCTTTTTTGTATCATAATCATAATGAAAAACATCGCCATGAAGTAATCTATTTTGAACGGGACAAAAATCGACCAACTCTACATATTCCAATGTATTATATTCATTTATTTTCCAAGAAGTTAAACTCCTATCTTCATACGTAATCTTATATTCTGTCATAATTTCTTATAATCTATATTGAAATTAATTAATATATGTAAATTAAATTCAATTTTAATATTTGTCCAATATAACTAAAAATAACTATTTTCAGTTAACAATATTTTTGTCTTCATTTATACGTTTGTATACATAATTAATATAATTGGGTGTTAATGCTATCATATTCATGAAAGTCCTGTATTTAAAACAAATTACATTTGTAATATCGTCCATTTTATAACTATAATACCACGAAGATGGTAAAAAAATAGCCTGTCCTTTTTTTAATACTATTTTTTCTGGTTTGATTTTATCAAACGCTATACTTTTTTGTGTTTCTTCTTCAAAAGGATTCATGTATGTTTCATTTTCAAAATTATTATAATTGTAATTGTAATTTAAAAATTTTGTACTTTTTGGAGGACATAAATATAATTCTAGTTCACCATCAACAACATATAAAAAGTTGCGAAAAAATAATGAATTTTTGAAATTACTAGAAATGCGTTTACCGCAAAGCAAATCATAATCTTTATAGCAAGTAAATGTAGGTCTTAAAAAGCTATCTTCTTTATTTAATATATTTACCAAATCACTTTCTTCCAAAAAACTATGATTATTATAACTAATAAAGTGTTCTTCATTGACTATATCTTGAAGTGAAGTTTCTGAATTAGTTGTTATGTTATAAAGGTCGAACGATTTATATTTTTCCTGTAAATTCGTTTGTGAAAATTCTTGTTGAAAAGAATTATTTTGGAAATGAAAAATAAAAGGTAAACGATTATTACATTGTTCCTCGAAATCTTCCTTGCCTGTTATTTCTATACTCTGTATTTCAAGTAAATTATTTACTTTTAAATGAAATAATACATGAATATAAACAAATGCTACGAATAGAAAAATAATAAGTATGTATAGGTATTTGTTCATAATAAAAATAAAGCATAATAATTTTATATAGATTTAACGTAAGTATATATTAGTCACCTATTTGAGGCGCTAAATAAAACTGAACATAATTATCTTCATCCATTTTAAACTTGCAACAGCAAGGTATATCTTCGGACATCATAATGTTAATATATTTATTTATTTTTTGAAAATTAGACATTGTTTGCAAGTATCTTAATTGAAAATGTGTATTCATATCACAATCTTCGTCTACCTCGTATGTTTCGATTTTATCAGATAAAATATTAATATCCATTTTACCTTCAATGCTACCAGAAATCAAGTGTACACTATCTTCTTTACATGCAAAATGAATACTATCTCCAAAATTCGCCAATTGGTCAACTATTTTTTTCCAGTCTTTTGATTCGATTTCCATATTTACGCTATAATCACAGGCAGGAATATCCATCATTTCAGAATCATAATCAATCAGTGGCATTTGAAAATGTTTATCAAAACTATTCGATGGATGCATAAATGATAAATCCATATTATCAGGGTTATCATTTTCACAATTCATAACAATGTGCTGAATAGGGTCGCGTGTAGCCAACATCTTACTGAAAATGGAACCATGAATACCAATATTAAATGGTGTTTCGCATTCATATTCTTTAAACCATTCTTTTTTCAGCATAACTTCAAAAATAGCAACATGTGAATCATCCATGCCTTGTAGATAAATATGGTCAGTATTGAAATTTATGCAATATTTATCGCTGAAAGTACGAATGTTTTGAAAAATAATTTGAAAACATTCACTTTTTTTAACATCCTCTATAACTAGCTTCATTATTCTTTATATGCAATATACGTTTATATAATAATTAAAATCAATTTTTATAATAAAAAAATATATTTATTTTTTCATTATAGTGATAATTTAATATTTTCATTCTTTAATAAGAATATCCGACATTGTGATAGATAATTTTTTCAATATATTTTCGATTTTAGTTATAGTTTTTAAAATTTTATGAACATATTTTTTTCGTTCATTATGTGAATTTTTATAAATATTTTTTCTAGGAAATTCATTTATATTTGTTTTTATATATTGTAAATATTTATCCATTCTATTAATAAATGTAATTATATATTCTTTATCTATCGAACTAATTGATTTATGTGGTTTTCTTCCATAATTACATACAACATCATAAGGCTTGATATTATAATTATTATAAAATACATTGATTATTCTTACATTTTGTCCATATATAGATTGAATATTTATTACATTTACACCTTTGACCATTTAAAACGCCGACATGTTTAAAATTTTTAAGGTTTTTTAAATATACAAAACCCTTCCCTTTACAATTCCATTCTGTTCTTTGTAAAAATTGGTTTTACTTATAAAAATCATCACCAGCTCTTGTAACATCTGGTATTCTGCAACCATTTGGTGCTCCACTTTTATAATCATCTAATATTATTATACCATTTTTATTAATATGATTAACTACAGATTTTAAATCAAATAAACAACCAGTATAAGAATGGTCTCCATCAACATTAACCCAGTCAATTCCATTAAGGTTTAATCCATATTATAGTTGTATCAACTCGAGTAGGAAATACATGTTTTTTCCAATGTTTGGGTATATTATTATTAATACTTTTTTGATACCCTTTTCTTTCAGCGTTATCGACTATAAACAAACCACCTGAGTTTAGTTTTTTTATAGATTTTTCAATGCATTTACTTCTGCATCTTCCATCTACAATTATTATATCAAACATCTCTAATTTATTAATATGGTTAACATAATCATCATAATATTCTTCATCACTACCTTGATCAAGTCCTTCTTTCTGGTTTTTAATCAAACATGGTATCCAGTTATTTAATAGATTTGGTGTTAAATTATTTTTAATAGAAGATAACCATCCATCATGATGTTCAATGGATGTAACTATTAATCCTAATGATAAAAAATAAGCTGTAGATGACCCACTACCATATTCTAGTAATTTAAGATTTTTTATTGGATTATTTACAATATACTTATATAACCAATTTATTGATTCACGTGTCATCCATGGTTCTTCATTTGTACCCATAATATCAGGAGTATGGTTAGGTGGACGATTGCCTATTTTTATACCGGACTGGTAAAAATTATTCATTATATATATATGTAATAAATAATAAATAATAAATAAACGAATAATAAATAAAGTTGACCTAATCTAGATATTTTTAAAGTTTTTTAAATATACAAAAACCTTCCCTTTACAATTCCATTATGTTCTTTGTAAAAGATGTATTAGATGAGATACCAATACCTATTTATAAAAATCTTATAAAAAGAGCATATGATAGAAATTCAAAATATGTAAAACGATCTTCAACAAGAAAACGAAAATCTAAAAAATATTTGGATTAAGTCGGCGTTTTAAATGTTCAAAGGTGTAAAGGATAATTCAACCAAATTAAATTATCTAATTCACTTCTTAAACTATCAAGTAATTTACTATGTAGTTTGTCTAAATCTTTTGAGTAAGTTTTACCAAACGAATGTTGAAATATATCAAAACAATACCATGACCATTTGTATAAATTACATGTCTCCATTCCTAATTCTATCCAAAATGTATTTTCATCACCATTAACATCTATTTTATTAGAAAAATAATTTGAAAACATTCACTTTTTTTAACATCCTCGATAACTAGCTTCATCTTTTATTAAATATAATAAATATGTTAAAACATTTTTTAAATTCTATTTTTATAATAATTACGCAGATGCAGATGCAGATTGTTCTTCACTATCTACTTCGAGTTTCATTGTATTTTTATTTTTTTTCTTCTTCTTTTTATTATTTGAATCATCAAAATGAGGCGTACTTTCAAATGTTTCTGGATTCATTGATTCAACTAGTGGTTGATTATCAGTAGTATCACTATCATTATTACTATCATTATTACTATCATCTTCACTATACTCGGGTATGTTAAAATTTTTATCATCTAAACAATTTTCGATTTCAGTTGATTCATTCCTTTTCATATCAAAAAGCACTTTTTTTTCCTTCTCTTCAATTGTTGCAACAGCATCTGTTTGTTCTGATGTGGATTTAGGTATATATTTTTCCTCTACTAAACTATCAAAACGTTTGATTACTAAGTTATGAAGAGAAACAGCATATTCCTGCATATTTGACATAGATGTTTGTACATTTTCTATCTTATCATTATACTTAGATAGGTTATTATCAACCTTAGTCATTGCATCGCGCACTAATGATTCATTACCACTATTATTTAATTTAAAATTTTCAAAACGAGATTCAACAGATTCCATAAAGTCGGGTAATTTAGTGTTAAGTGTTTCTATATTTTTAATTAATTCTTCAATGGAATTTAATTTACTAGATATTTCAGATGTCTTGGCATTTAATTTATTATATTCTTCTTCAAGATGGTTATTTCTAGTATCAAGACTAGTAATTTTTGCATCGTAACTTTGTAGAGCATTATTAGTTATATCTTTAAATTCATTATTTTTGACATCAATACTAGAAATTTTGTCATCATAATTTTGAAGAGCATTATTAGTTACATCCTTGGCAACTTCACGAGCCTTGGTTTCATCAAACATTACTTTATTATCAAAATCATTATTTAAATTGTTATTTGCATTATGCATTGCTGAAGGTGGTAACATTGTTTGTTCGAGTCCTAATTTTGATGTTTTTGAGTCTTGGTCGTAGAAGTCATCTTCAATATTTTGCTTAAATTCAGATACGTCACTCATTTCCTCATAATTTGGTGTTTGCGTGATGAGTGAATTATTATTATCATCATGATTCTGAATTTTATTTACATCGTGTGTTTCAATAATTTTAGTCATTGTATCAACTTGATTTTCTAAATTTCTAATTTTTCCGTTAATTAACATAAACGCTTGTGTAATAGAAAGTAGTTTATGTTCTTGTTTATCATTTGGATTTGGATTTGGATTTGGAATGGAAGATGAATTTTGTTGCATACTAGATACATTAGTATAATTATTAGCACCATAATTCATATTCTGACTTGCACTCGTTAAAGTGTCTTGAATATTAGGATTAGGTCCTGCGCGTCTATTTCTTGCGGAAGAATTGGATCTACTACTCATTGAATGTAATTTATATTAAAAAATAATTGATTTCACGCGAATTTATTTTTCTAAATAAATAGTAACTATGGCTAAAATAAATTCAT